>Ga0209149_1001733_pt1 | contig 11474 bp, 8 predicted proteins | sample WorMetTyACAVOLI2_FD_187423 | JGI IMG/M metagenome (GOLD analysis project Ga0209149, IMG submission 187423) | Marine gutless worms symbiont microbial communities from Max Planck institute for Marine Microbiology, Germany - Olavius algarvensis... ...
TGACATTTAGGCGATGTGCTGGTGGGTAATATCACTTTTTTTGTGATTTTTGCAGTTTTAGATGTGTCACTCGACGTTAACTTGTGTATAAACTGCAGTTTTTTACATTTATCATAATCATAATCATAAACATATTTGTAAAGCGCCATAGGCAGAGCTACAGAGGCGCTGAAACTGAAGAGGCAAAACTGTAGTAGAGAGACAGTTCTGTTAATATTCCCTTTCCTCCAGATAAACATCACATCTCAGATGCCAAGTGGAGGAAAGGTGGAAGAAACCAAGAGTAATACATACATAGTTAGACATGATACTATTAACGAACAAAAGGCATCGTCGACAATAGCCAAAGCACACACTGAGGAACTATCACACATCAAGCATACATTACAAACATGATGAACAATGTAACACACCTGATGATATTTATCTGCTCCAATAGTTGACTTGGCAAGATCTTGCAGTTCCTGTGATGGATCAGCACCCAAAGACAGGATGAAAAGAATAGGTTCAGATGCCTGCGTCTCATTCTGCATGATATGAAGAAGATTAAGATTCGGAGGAGACAACTCTTTCAGACCTATACAAAGGACGTAAATGTATCCACATCATGACACACCACTACATCTCTGTTCCTTCTCAAAAACTGGGCTCACCCAAAAATTGCATAGTATACATGTCTCTGTGTATATGTTTAGATAAGCATTTTCAAACAATTTGTTATGTCCTGTGACTATCTCCACTTGTCGTTATATCATATGACTTTAGGATGCTTGTCTGCTTCATCATGCAATCTCCAAGCAAAAAGACATCAACCAGCCATCATTAAATACAATATATTGTCTTAAACTCAGTTCATCAGTAGGTGTCAACACAATGTATTGTTCAACATATTTATGGCTGAGATTGTTCATGTCTGTTAATTTATATTAAATTTCTGTTTATTTCTGTTTAAACCTTATCCTTTTCTACTTTCTGCACAATTTGCTTTAATTTCTAATACTTAAAAAGTACATGTTTGCAACATGTTATTTAGCTCACGACATTTGTATAACAAAATAGTCCACATCACTTGGCAAACACAGCAAAACACAGTACCAAGAGCATTGCACGCAAATTGAGTCATGGCGGACTGCAGACGGTCCGGTCTGGTTGCCTGCACAACGAGCAGCTGTTGGAATGCCGAGAGCTTCTTGCAGACAAATGGTGGAAACTCCTGCTCACACTGACTGCTCCGTGAGTAAGCCGACCACAGAGCAGAATCATGAAGCTGTAACTCTTGGTAGAGTTGCGGGAATGTCGTCTGACCACACACATTGGTCACAGTACAGTTTTATTTTAAATACGTAAACCCCTACACAGCTGTACCATTGCAGATTAAAATAAAATAGGGCTGCAGATTTTAACGATTAATTTTTGTGATTAATCATTAAAGAATTTTAACGATTAAAATTATTTTTAACGATTAATCGTGCATGTTTTGTTACTTACTTCAAAGTTACTTGACGTAACCGGACGCCGTTTTCCAGTATAAAGTAAACCTGGGACCTAGTATTATCATTCCGTCATCCGCAGAACAAATCAGTCACTTTTTCCGTCGAAACGAGTGCCCGGTCAGTGTTCAGGTACAAAGTGACATCAGCAGATCTCTGGCACAGTGGATTGCAACAGCTGGTCGGCCCACATCTATTGTGGAAGATACAGGCTTACAACAAACACTGCGTATTGAAATGTGTTTGTTTTTTAACTAAAATTAACTATTAATTAATCATTATTTTGCAAAAAGTTAACTACTAAATTTTTTTAATCTTTACCAGCACTAAAATAAAACTTCAAAATATTTATTTATCCATGTCTATCTTCAGTGTTTTGCAGTGTTGGCTGGGAACTGAGCCTGCACCACCAATCCTCAAAGGTTTCTTAGGAGACCTTTGGAAGACCCACCTTATCTGCGTTGCTCATGGAAAATACGTCAGTGAAACAGAAACTGAAACTACGGTGTGTCTAAAAAAACTGGACTGCAACGATTAATATGACATAATTTCGCTAATTCACAACGTTCACTAATTATTTTTGGCAGAGAGAGACCTTTTTCAATTCTCAATTGACTACGTTAAAATGTTTTTACATTGGCTTAGAACCAGCTGTGCAGCTTCCATAGTTATAGCAGCGACTTGACACATCTGAAAAGCAGATTTCTGGGCTGACTTCGAACAATGTATCATTGGCAGGGCAATAAATGAGTGGGGCAAAACGATTGTGGGCCTATGCCACTGCCGAAAGACAGCATTCAAACATGTGTTGTAACTTTTGATATGGAAAAATTTTTTATTATTCCGGTAGAAACATTGTGTTTAAAAGATTTAAATTTACTGTTCATAAAGCAGCATAAATTGTGGAATGATACATAATTAAGGACTGTGATGGTAACTCGCTTCAGTTGGTACAGTGTGGAAATACAACTGTTTTCTAATGTTCAGGTTTAATTAAAAATATTGAACATGTTATCTCTAAAAAAAATTTTTAAATTAAAGAATTTTTGATCGAGTTATGTCAAAATATTGTAGGGTCTGGTTTTTTGAGACACAGACCGTCAAGTTGCTACTGAAAGATCTACTAGTCGCTACTAGTGTCTACAGTGCAGCTGGTTCTCGCTACTAGTGTCTACAGTGCAGCTGGTTCTAAGTCATTTTAAAAACCTTTCAACACAGTCAACTGAGAACTGAATAAAGTCTCTCTCTCTACCAAAAATAATTATTAAATTTGTCAATTGGTGTAAGTTATGTCACATTAATCGTACCAGTCCATTTTTTGAGACACAAGTGTAGTATCAGTATCTAGTCAAATTAAGTTAATCCACAACACCAACACACACTCCACGACGACGAACTACTGTTCAATAATACACAACAGCAGATGTAAAATGAATTGGAAACATCTAGTTACCTTGAGCAGTAGTACTGCTGGGGTTCGATCAGGTTCAATCCAGTTAGGAATGTCCTTGCCTGATTCATGTTTTGTGTCAGTCACTATAAGGCCAGTGAATGCCTCCCATTCCTGCAGAACCAGCACACTCACAGTCACTGCAATTAGATTTATTTATTTATTATTATTATAAATACTGAGATTATAGTGACACTATCGCAAATATGCTGCTGGGGCACTGCACAAAGTTATGTCACAAATCTGCAGTTAATGCTGTACAACAAATAGCCTATAGGCATGACTTGTCCGGTCATCAAAGGACGCCTTGAACAGCAGTGTTTGAAGTTCACAACAAAACGCCAAATACATTGATGGTGTTCTGACATATGACAGCAATGCATTCCAGGCCCATGCAGTGGCCACCAGAAAGGCACGGTCACCTAGAGTGGTTCGTCGCATTGGCCTTATAGTGACTTACCTTATTGTGACCATCTGAAACATCACGAGTTCTGCATCACGTTCTCCGACCAGAACAGCTGGTATACTGGCCTGGTCATCTAAAAGCACTGCTAACTGGGGCTAAGCTGGCCACCATCGATCACATGCTAGCTCAGTTGGGATGAGCTCCCACGTAAAAGCTATGCTATGCACTTAACTTTATTAGCTACCGCGCATAAAACCTCTGCACCTTATGTTCTTGTAATACCCAACCCAGTTAAATTATACAATTACTTTATGTGCACAGCTGAAATTTATTGACACTATAAGCAATATAAAATTGCTCACTCTTGTAAAATATCAGTCACTCACAATCTGCAAAACCTAAAAATTACATTGAAATCAATCATAGCACGTTTCTTATATAGACGACGACCATTTAACAGGACAACCCGGGTAAGCCAGCAATGGAACATTCAGAAACATTAACCCAAAATACCACCTCACTGTCCTCAAATTCCTCACAAGCACTCCTAACCTTTCTTCCCAGGCCTCCAAGTCCACATCTAGATCTAGGGTCTAACAGTAAGGAGACCCTGGGGGAAGCAGCTGAAAGAAACACGAAGTAGAACCCGAGGACAAGAACTCACACCTTTACACTCTAATTCTGGATTTGACGAGGTCCTTGGTTAATCGCTGGTTCCCTCTCATGCCTCTCACTGTATGATCACTGCAGGCCTGCAGCCAGCCACACAGATGAGAGTGAATGCCATGCACTCCAAGGTATTTTTATGCCCTTCACGCCATAACCCTCCATATTTCTGGGCTTGGAAAATATAACTGAATACAAAGAATCACAAACTGTATATCAGACATTCAGTGTGGACTGCTGCAAAAACTGTTAATCTACTTTCACAAGGAAGACATACGTGTAACTGTATAACATATCATTTGCAAAGTCACCAACAACAACACTTACATCCTCTTTGAACATATTCGGGAACATGCCGTGGACCATGTGAAGTGCAAACATAAGTCGGTCGGCCTTGAACAAAGACCGGCAGGTGTACGCGAAGACTGAATTCTGGAGCATTGTACTCAAAGACTGGATACGATGTTCAGTGCTGGCGCCCTCCTACATAAGAGGAGGCACAGGCAACAGTTGAACAGTCAGTTGAAATGAATTCACTATGCAGCGGTGACGTGTAAGAAAACACCAGCAGAAACAAATGCAAGGGTCAATCATCTTACAAACAATTCTTTGTCTTCTTTTTACTTTCGGTTCCCTACCCAAGAGCAGGTTCTCGATTTAAGTAAAGTATGGCTGTAAAACTTGAACAATCAAACACGATGTGAAAACAACACACCACAAAACCTTCCACAACTGTCATCTATGCCCAAATGTAAACAAATGGACGTCACACTTTAGGCAGTTGTGGACGGTTTTGCAGCAGACTGGACTATGACTGCGAGCGAAGCGTATACATTGCCACGGCAACAAGATGGCTAGTGAGAAAACACGAGAAAGTAGTCTTTTACTTACCCACAGATATGTACAGAACTAGTTATAGAAATAAGTGTGAAACATGCCACTGGAATGTACATGAAGGAACGTATAAAATGCAACGGAGCATAAGAACAAGTCAATGCAAACCTGCTTGTTTTGCAGAGCTCGCTGAAACAGACCGAGGAATGATGCCAAACTGAAACGATACATGTTGTTGATCTTACACAAATCACTGATGACAAAAAACAATTTGCTGCCCTTCTCAGCCAGTGGCAAGTAAGCGTCTCTTTCCTGCACATTTCATATAGATGCTGTAATTATTCACTGAAAGTCTACAACCTGCAACTACATCTGTTTAATACTTACCTCCAACGATATACATTGATTTAACCTTAAAACTGAGAACAAAACTGTCTTGTACTTAGGTGGCAGTGGTTGCTGGCTAGGCCATTCCTCATGAGCATACGATCTCTTGAGACCAACTCTCTGAGTAGTATCGACACGAATACTAGTAGAACTGTGATGGTTGTGTGAGGATGTTGAGAAGCACGTGTTCATGGACTCATTATTTGCTTGATATGAGTAGACGAACACAATTTTGTTTGACGATATATACACTTAGACATTTGTTCTGTTTTGTATTTTTAAGATAAGAAACATATCTTACTGTGCTGGATAGGTGCTAGATAGATGAACACAATTTTCTTTGACGATATGTACACTTAGACATTTGTTATCTTTTATTTTTTTTAGAAAACAAAAATATATTTCTGTGCTGGATAGTTTTCACCTCTTAAACCTATTCATGTTTTTTTTTGTAGAAATGGTAGTGCTTGGCACAGTGAACATGATACTACTGACAGCACCAAATTACCTTTTTATACAGGGTGAACTGCAACAAAAACTAGAACTTAAAGTAGAACAAGTTTTGAATAAATTAAAATTGTTGTTCAGTTATTTGTTAGACGGCAAACTCTAGTAATGAATTAATAGTTAAAATCATGGATTTAAAGTCACATGCAGATGCAGATGAACTCACAGCATCCAGTGCTGCCTGAAGCTTGAATGACTCGTCAAGTGACTGGACTATTGTAATACTGTTCTGCTTCGTCTGGTTCAGTGAGTCCAACAGCTCTTTGTTCTCAAGAATGTTTCCCTTCGCATTTGCCAACTCCTACAAACAACAGCCAACCATGCCAGCTGCTGTAACATCTGGCCCACCGCCCACCTTAATGGCCAGATATGCATTAACCCTTCATGGCCACATTAAAACCGCAGAGCAACGGACCATTATACAGCAACTGCAATATGGTGATTGGTACACTGGCCATTGATGGGTGGACTGTTACATTTGGTACAGCGGGGAGGGGACTGGGCAGGTCCCCACTCCGCCAGGTAACTTCATATTATTTGATGTGACAAAATAATTGCCTCTGGACTCTAAAGGGTTAATTGCCGACATCAGTCTTTCCGTCTGCTGTTCTCCATCTTGTCTGCTTCCAAGCCTGTGTAGTAAATATTTAACGGCCTCGGCTGAGACCAACCCTAGTAACAGACAGGAATTTGATCCATCCAGCCATTCACCACGATGCACCTGCATGACCGAGCAATCACATCGGCTACATCATCACAATATCTCCACACATCACAGCAAAGCACAGACAAAAAATGTAAAATTAGAAGAAAAAATAATAATAGTATTTATGACACTGAAAAACATCAGGGCCAGAACAGCAGCAGCAAAGTTGTCAGAGAGCAGTATATACATGCAGACCTCCAGCAGTGACTCCTCCAACTTTGCTAGTTGGATTTTGAGGTCTTCCTCTTGCTTCAGCAACTCAGTCTTGCGCACCTCGAGTTCTGGCTTCTCGTTCTGTAGGGTCATGGCTAACATCTGCAACGGACAAGAAAAACAACAATTTGTACTAATTATGGATATTTAAACAATTACTGAACACCGACTAAACAATCGGCTAGAAGGCAACTTATCTTGATGCAGCTGCATTACATTCACCACTCAACGTTAACAGACTGAATGTCACTGCAAAAAATTTACTGTAGTAATAATGTGGCCTCAGTTTGGCATTGCTCAGTTTGGCTTTCTTCATGCCAGAACTGTATCACTCCAGCCCAAGTCAGATTCAATAAACAGCTGACAACAAAAGTCACACTATATCTCCATCAGTCTAGTAAACTGCAATTAGACATCTGCCATTAGAATCAGCGGTGGTGACGTCTGGTAAACGCTTACGAGATAGAGGCAGGAACGGTGTAACCTGCAGGTAAAACTGTGTGATCCATACCTGAACGCCTTGAGCCGCTACAATAAAGGCGCTTATCGACTTACCTTCATCCTTTTAGACGTACCTGACTGGTAAGTCCTGCTCGAGTCGTCGTGAAGTTAACCTCTGTAACAACAGATGCAGCGTCGGCTGAAATTTCGGGATTTGGATTTCTCGTCACTAGCAACAGTCGGAACTCTTCGTTGTAATCGATCATTTTGTCGCCAATTTGTACCACGAACCTTGGTCCTGTCAATCATGCCAATCTCCACATTCTACAAATGACTACTTCTCTGTAGATTATTTCACTCAACTAAATACATGACAATCATCCTACATTTCCACATTAAACTCAACTAACACCAATTGAGATAATAATCTTTTCTTCTCTACTAATTTGGTGCACTACAGAATAAGTAGCTCTGATGTCGCCAGAGAGGCCATGCGATGCTTCTTGACTGCCATTCATTGTTATTTTATTGTCACTTATTGTTTTTATTGTTTTTTATTTTAATCATCTGAACTGTGTAATCTAGCTATACAAGCTATTGAAACAATTAAATTTGATTTGATTTGATTTGAAGTTAACTTCAACAGTACAATATATGAAGCACAGTCTTTTATTATTAGTTACTGCAGCATCAGATTTACCACTGAATACAATTAATCTATGTTGTTCTGTTGTCTTCGGCATAACGTTGAGCCTTCTTGTCATAAACACTTCGTTGACCGTCTCCGGCGAACAACAAACGATGCCGCTTACCAGCGATGAGTGTCACCAACTTAACATGGTCCACCACAGCTGTGTGTATAACACTTGGCAATCGAACCATTGACAACACACGATTGAAGCCAGATATTTGTCAAAAATCGTAATTTTTGCCTACCCCACCTTCATTCAATGCCCCAGTTAGGATGGTCCCTGTCAGAATATTGCCACAACATTTGGTACGACAAACTAGAATGGTGGGCCTACCAGATGGTGAAAAAAGTTTGAGAATATGTTTACTCATTTCGACGGAATACACGAACGTGACAGACAGATGGACAGACATCGCACGACAGCATAGTCTGCGCTTATGCACAGCATCAAACGGCAAAAATGTACAAATTATTCTCAGGGACTGTGTGTACAATTCTACAATCACTAAAGCTCACCTTGAGCTATCAGGTCGCCACGCAGCAGTGGATAAAGCATAGGTTCCACGCCATCAACTTCTTGTATGATGAGTGTCTTGCCAAACCGCACGGCCAACTCCAGCTGTGTGGCAAAGTTTGCATCCTACACAACATCATACGCAGAATAACACGGTAAGTTCCACTTAGCAAAGACGCTGGCAAAAAGTAACAGAAATAATACAGGGTGGTCCAAAAAATTGGACTGTTTTTAAAAGGTTGTAACTCCTGTACAAGGGAATTTGGAAAGGTGATCTATATATCAGATTGTTTAGTTTTTAATCTAGAGTAAGAAAGTTATGTTGCATGTCACCACATTTAAATATTCTTTGCAAAAGTTTAGTAGAATGATACTTACACTAAAATAACACTGAATTTAAGCAACAAAGTTCAATTTTTGTATATGCATCACTCAAAATTCACAATATATGCAGATTACGAACATCTGCAAGTCAAAAGGCATTCAACATGTCCATCACTCTGTGTTGCTATTCACAAACCACCACGGCCAGTTTTAAGCAGTTGGTCTAGCACCGTTTGTTTGTGATGTAAACGCTGCACTAGCACAGCGTCCTGTTGGAAAAAAACGTTGAGATAAATATTTAATGCTAGTCACTGAGTATACAGTATGAAGCAGCTTGCTTTCTAAGAATGTGTTTCCTGGCACAGAGTAGAGTTCTGGCAGATTATAAACATTTTAGACAAAATGACAGCACTGGCATCATTGACTTATATATGGGTTATGTTCGACCACAAACTGCCCACACAGCTGCAAATATCATCAAAGTTAAAGACCTCGCACTGATTTTTCGATCAGTGTCTTTAACCCAGTAAGACTTCATCTTCTGTGAAAAAATATTTTGAGCAAACATTTTTGTATATAATTTTTACTCAGTCACAACTATTCAATGAAATGTTTATCTTCAATGGTAAGTTGCATTACTGTAATAACACTTACTGACGTCTTCTTTAAACTGCTGCTAGTATAGAATATTTAATGAAATGAAAAATATTTTTTGGCTTGCAGATTCAGCATTCCCTCAGCTATGTTGTCTGAAATTTTTATGCAAATAAAGCACATATTAACTAAGTTACGCCAGTTAAAGCCAGGGGGAGCGGTAATTACGCCTCATCGTGTATATGTATGCAAAAAAACCTGAAGTTGGTAAGACTATTAATGATACATAAACTACATCTCAGCTATACTGACAATATTTTGCCTGGATTATTAAACATAAAGACAGTGAAATGAAAAATACATAAAACTGTATTACACTTCTCTTTATCAAGCCACAAAAGCGTGATATGTTGCACTGAGTCAGTAGTCACTACAGAATACATAATGAATCAGTCAGTCAGTCAGTCCATCCGTCGGTCCATCCGTTAGTCCGTCTGTTCATATGTCCGTTCTTCCGTCCGTCACTCTGTCCATCCATCATTCCATCTTTCGGTCCATCTGTTAGTCCATCCATTCATATGTCCATCCGTCCATCCATCAGTCAGTCAATCAATCAATCAGTTATGAATTGCCTGCTGATTAATGACTTCCAGCTTCTTATCTTTCAGATGAACCTTCAGCCACTCTGTTGCTCTTGATGACGGATCAATCAGGAAAGGACGCAGCGTGCTCTAGACAAACAAGCCACTGACACACTGCGACAAGACTGTATTTCAATGCATTTTACACTGCAGGAAACAAAACACTTTCACGGAAAAAGACGAACATATGGCAGGTGTGTGCACATGATTCTATATATAAAGCAAATATTTGCAGCTAAAACTCAAGTGAAACAAAAATTTTATCTAATAAAACAAGAGTGTAGTAATTAAAAACAGAGAGACTGTGAATGAAGCAAGGTGATCTAATGTTAATGTCACTGTACAATCATCAGAAAAAAACACAAGGTGCTTATATGCTGGAGCATGCATTGATAAGGAAATTATAATCCATTAGTTTTCAAAGCAACAACATTCTGACTACTTTTTCAGACCAAACTTATAAGTATAAAGTATGATAAATACAATACTATGGTATTTACAATATACTGTGATTCCACACTTCAGTTATGCTTTCTACTATATTATTAAACTGTTAACAAATGCCACCTATTGCTCGTATGCTGAGTTAACCAGTAGTATGCTATGCACGATGGACAATTAACTTTCCTGAATGAACTGAAGATCAAAAGATTTAACTAATGATCATTAAGCGAACTATATACGATAGCATGCACCCCTAAATGAAAAATTCTATTAAAGCATGCATGCATTGTGTAAAATAATTAATCTACACATAAGACATGATCTCTATAAATTGGACAAAAATGGTGTCGTTCTGAAGTAAGTGGTCAGAAAAATCATCACGTGACAATCGATTACATCAATTAGTTTGCACTAGCGCTTATGAAAAACTTGGTTCGCTATAGGTGATTGCCGTGGCAATGTACATTCAACAAAAATGTAAACAAATGCCAATAACTCATGAGCGTTCAAGCATAATATGACAGAAAATCACTCAAAATGGAAATGCATTAAACGGAGTCGATCCCATCGGTTTGACTGAATTTAAGAACACGCCCTATCGACAAACTCGCTTACTGTCGTAATCCGCAATAAAGGAGAGTCCCATGGTTTTTGCGTAAAATATCGTTAAAAATTGCATGTAAATTAGCAATAAAAATAGAAATGGTCTCTTGCCCATGCAATACGTGTTTTTGATACGCTCTCATGCTGGCTGTAAGAAATACGTCACTCGGCTGCGCCTCGTGACGTATTTCTTACAGCCAGCGCTCAAGCGTATCAAAAACACGTATTGCATAGGCAAGAGACTGTGTCTGTATTTATATCAGTGCACACAAGTGACAGGTGAGCATTCACACAACAGAAAGACTCGACAGCTGAAAGATAAAGAATTAAAAAAATACTGTTTGTCAAAGGTGTCGTTTGTCAAAGGTGTCGAGGTGTTGCTTGTCCAATTGATGGTCGACCTGTTACCCATGTGGATGTGGACGGCACCCAACTCGATGTGGAAGCCACCTTCTGCTATCTGGGCGACATGTTTACGGCTGGTGGTGGTTGCGATCACGCTATTGCTGCTCGCTGTTGTGCGGCCTGGGGCAAGTTCAGAAAGCTGTTGCCAATCCTCACTT
>Ga0209149_1001734_pt1 | contig 11471 bp, 4 predicted proteins | sample WorMetTyACAVOLI2_FD_187423 | JGI IMG/M metagenome (GOLD analysis project Ga0209149, IMG submission 187423) | Marine gutless worms symbiont microbial communities from Max Planck institute for Marine Microbiology, Germany - Olavius algarvensis... ...
CATATTATCAAATAAAGTACGAACAATGAAACTAGAACGAGTCATCTTGTATTTATGAGCTATCAACTCATGACTATGCCCTCTGTCTCTCAAATCATATCCAACGTGCCTCTCAGGTGGCAGTAAGTGATACAGACAATGATACGGACGACATGCAATTTCGAACAAATGTAGATCACGGTCAGATAGTCTCGTGCGTCGTATCGTTTGCCAGATAAACCCCAACAAAAGGCCTTACTTAATAATTTATGTGTTAAATTTACATGGTCATTGTTGACATAACCAAACCAAGCAGAAGCATACAGTATCTTACATATAACAATATAATCAAACACTATGTACTAGGTACTAATTGTACACAAATATCTGTATCTGTGTAAACGTTATAAAGCTGTAAAGTGTCTGTGGTCTAAAAATGGCCCAAAATGCAACATATTTGGGCATATGAGAGTCGCCTTGGGGAGTGGCAATCGCCGGATCGCCCCGAGGCTGACATATTTTGAAAGGCTCCCTTCGCGCTCAGCTTACCTGCTTGACACGAAACGCTACAATTTACCGTTTTGCAGATAATCGCGGTTTAGAGACCATTTTCGATTTTTGCTAGAGTCCCGGGGTATCACCCAAACTGCAAAAAGACACATATGGGAGATGATGACTGCTCGTCTCTCTGGATCGGTAGACTATGTCCGTTGGCGAGAAATCCTCAACTAGACAAACAAAAAGCAGTTCCGAACTCACTGTCGTATGGCCGGTAATTATTTTTTGTATACTTTGAATAGATCAGTATTTCTCAAGTGCAAGAAAACAAAAAATGAACATCTTTGTTCACCACGAATGGTAGCAGAAATAACAGAAGAAAATATACATATAGCAAACAAACAAGCAGTGATGTGACCTAAAGTGTGCAACAGGATCACAATGACATCAAAGGAATAACATTTAGCTAACACTGATATTGAAATACCACAGCATGCTCTTGTTACATTTAAAAAATGGATATTTTCTAAAACACACTGCATTAACTAGGTCTATTAGCGTTTTTGCCGTGCGATGCTATGCATAGCGGGGCTATTGCCGGCATGCGGTGTCCGTCTGTCACGTTCGTGAGTTGCACCAAAACGACTAAAGATATCTTCGAAATTTTTTCACCATCGGGTAGCCAAGCAATTCAAGTTTTTCCTAACCAAACGAGGTGGTGCTATTCCGACGGGAACCCCCCTAACGGGGGCGTCGAATGCTCCACCGGCGACTGTTGACAACACCTGGCTTGTTGCAGCGTTAACAGCAGGCACTAAAGCCAGATATAGGCTCAGAATCGCGATTTCTGCCTACCCCACGACGCTTTCATTATTCATTTTCGGACTGCAGCCAGGATAATTTCATTATTCGACGCTTCGATAGGGGGGTTCCCGTCGGAATATCGCCACTCCGTTTGGCGTGGAAAAACTAGAATGGTGTGGCTACCAGAGGGTGAAAAAATTTCGAAGATATGTTTATTCGTTTTGACATGATTCACGAACGTGACAGACACACAGACAGACGGACAGACACCGCATGACGGCATAGGCCGCGCTTATGCATAGCATCGCGCTGCAAAAACGCTAATAATCCATTACGCTGACCTACGTGTGACGACCACTAAACTAGTGTACGTCTATGTTCGCTGCATATGGTGTTATAAACGATGTTGTTGTTGATGATGATTTCTGTGCGCTCAAAAAAGTGCGCATTGTGCAGTGCTGTCGTGTTACTTACTTACTGCAGTGCTGGACCTGCACGTGACGTCATGTCCGTCATCGGATGGCGTTACCATAGCAACGGATGCGTCTCCAGGCTACGTTAGCAACACGTTGTATGACGCCTACTCGTCGCTAGGCTGGTACTCGTGCCCGTGGTTGATACGTGCTAGTCCTGGACAGAGGATCCAGCTTACACTTCTCACCCTCCAGGCCAGTATTATGTTAAACAATCTCGTTTTTAAAACTCTAATTTCATTTTTTTTAAATTTACTTCGACTTCGTTTACTTTCGTTCGGTTTTAATAACGCTGTGAATTTTAACCAATAATTAGTCGAATTTCTGAAGTTTATGTGATTGAAAATTTGATCGTTTCATTTTCCGATTAATTTTTACCGCGCGATGCCATGCATATTAGCGCGGATTGTGCCGTCGCAAGATGTCTGTCCGTCCGTCGTCTGTCCGTCTGTCACACAGCGGTATTTTGTCGAAACGGTTATGCATATCCTCAAACTTTTTTTCACCCTCGGGTAGCCACACCATTCTAGGTTTTGCACACCAAACGGTATGGCAATACTCTGACGGAGAACCCCTAACGGGGGCGTCGAATGCAAAGGGGTGTGAAAAAAATCGCGATTTTTGACCAATATCTCACTTTATCTAGGAAATAATACAAGATAATGCCATAGTTACTATGGAAGGCAAATAGGAAACCGTATCCAAGCTTTCGAATGGTACCAGTTTCAATGACCTTGAACAATCTCTAACCCAGTTTTCAAGGTCACGTCATTCTTTAATCCTGAATATCTCAGAAACGGTACGAGATACAGAAATAGTTACAATGAAATACTTATGGAGACTTACGCCCTACTCAATGGTGTCATTTCAAATGACCTTGAGTGAGTGACTTAGCGAAATATTCAATTACACGACGCACTGCAGTGCACGGTCTCTGCGACAGCGGAGCTTTTTGTACTAGTTAAGTATTTCATAAAATGAGATCGAATGACTGCCGTAGTCTGTAGAGAAGATGCTGGTTGGTTTGATTTTCCTCCACAGTTCATTGCTCAATGCAACAATGAACTATTAGTAAAATTCGTCCTCACCGGAGTTATCGTGAACCTAACTGGCACATTTTATGGCCCGCAATATAGATTTAGATTTCTAAGTCTTTCAGATTTCGTTCTGAAATTAATTCATAATTTCCATTTCATGAACGAAATCTGAGAATGTTAGGGTCTATTTTGCATTTCTCTCCCTTTCTTGCTGCCTTTTATCAAAATGACTTTTTACTGAAGCACGATGCTGTTGCAGCGTTAATTAATTACCGTTGTATTAGATTTTTACTTTACTGAAATGGTATAAACGTTTTGGTGATTTTTTGTGAAGTTTCCGATAATATGCTGTGACTGGTACAGGCTCAGCGGCTGTCTACTGATCACGACCGAGCGACGACAAACGACTGCAGTCGGATTGTCGTCGTTGACAACGACGACAACAACTACAAGGACAGCGACGACGACAGTCAACGCAGATCACACGCGTTTAGTCTGTGCGCGAAGAACGAGCGCGAGAGATTGCTTTATACGTCCACCAGTCATTACGTCAGTGTGTACACCGTGACGTCATCGTCGTCGCTGACCAATCACAATCGGCCGCACAGCCAAGCGCGTTTCTTGCTCATGTACGAAGGTATTTGACGTCGTTTTTAAATATACTCGAGTGAACATGGCATTTCTTGGTGCATCTCAACCACAGCTTCTGCTCGGTGTTACAAACGGCGAGTAATCGAACAAACTGTTCGACTCGACGATCGCTCATTTAGATACGCATCACCTCGTTTTTGCCGTGCGATGCTATGCATAGCGCGGCTATTGCCGTCACCCGGTGTCCGTCTGTGCGTCTGTCACGTTCGTGAGTTGCGCCAAGACGAATAAAGGTATCTTCGAAATTTTTTCACCTTCGGGTAGCCAAGCCATTCTAGTTTTTCCGCACCAAACGGAGTGGCGATGTTCCGACGGGAACCCCCTTAACGGGGGGGGGGTCGAATGCAAGGGGGTATGAAAAAATGACGATTTTCGACCAATATCTCGATCTATCTCAGAAACGGTTATAGTTAGATGGGCACATTGGCGAGACAATTTGTAAGCATCGAATTCTCTTTCCATCCATACAACATTTAGCGTGATTGCCCCAGGGGCGTCCCCAGGGGAAACAAAAAATGAAGGCCGGGGTACGTAAAAATGACGATATTTTTGCAATAATGGTTCGAATAACAGTACTGGGAAACTGTTGTAGATAGACAGCTGACACACTAAATGCGCCGTATCTTCGGAACGCGAAGGCTTACGAACTTCAAACTTGGTAGACTGACGGAGCCTAGATTTGCGAAAGTCACCATATTAATCCTTCTACTTAGAGCAGCCTTCAGCGACTAACGAAAATACTCAACAACACGAGGCATCGCACGGCCTCTCTGCGACAGCTGAGCTTCTTGTTAGAACCAACTTCCAGATTCATTTCGTCAGCCTCACCAGTCTTGTCTCGATTCACCTCCTCATGCACTTGTCAACCCGTCGCCTGCATACTGACTTAATAATGGTGTTATAGGGTGCTGCCACCTGGCGAAATAATTGATGATCCCAGAGCCATTGCCCCACGGTCCATTTGAAGATTTAATGACGACAGCTGTAAGCGTTTTCCCAAACAAGAAGAAACTTAGCTATCGCTAACAGGTCGCGCTCAGCATCATATAACAGTCGTTCGGTCGAACAGTTGCTCACATAATGACGTTGTAATTGACTCCACACGTTGCTGTATTTTTCAAATATAGTCGACGAAACCGTTTACTGTACCTGAAATAACCTTCAAATGTCACTCAAGGTCATCCGCAATGTCATCCTTCATTAGATCAACCAAACTTTCTATTGGAGACCAGAAAAGTTGGCTATACACTTATTTTCTGACAAAAATAGCTAAAATGAGCTTGAAAGTTGATAAAATTGGGGATGGCACAATTCAATAGGCCACATATCACTTTCTATAAGTGGTCTGTAGTAACCACGTGTCTATCTTGTACAGTTTCTGAGATAGACCTAATAAACACCTGCATTTAAAATCTAGCACCGTTCGATAGACCATACGATTATGTGTCAGTCTGCCATTGTAATACCTTGTACCATTTTCGAGATATTTGACGTAGAAAGAATATCACGACCTTGAAATCTAGGTTAGTCGCTCGCCCTGCAAGTTCATGCTCGCTGAACTGTACGGACCCAGCTGTCGTTTTGCCGGTGATAGTGTGCGTCTGTTTTCATTCGCTACACAGCCAGCTCCGGAAAAAGCTATATAGGTTTGCGTTACGGTCAGGCACGTAGCCAAGGGGGTGCGTGGGGGGCTACTGTCCCCCCCAAAAAAGTCTTTGCCCCCCAGTTGTTAGCACACATGATTATGCTAGCAGACTATTTTCTCTACATACACGTACTTCGAGTCAGTCGAGTGACTCGAGTACAGCAGCGGAGAACAGCGAAATAACAACGCCCTCATGGCCTGAGTAATATCGTATTACTATCATTTGAGAAGGACTTGACATGACATGTTCTCTGATTCTGAAGTACAACGATATATCATACTTGCTGCATTTAAACAGATGAATGAAAGTTCGACGCCTTCTAATTTAAACTTCATTCTCTGAACTAGACAATGAAGGTAACTTTTGTAATGTTCACATTGTCTGCAACGGTGTTTATGTTTTGGCGTATTTTGCGTAATTTTTTGAATAATGATCACGATTAAGTGCAATAATTTTGCCTACTTCTAAGGGAAGGGAGATGGGAAGGGAAGGGAGGTGGAGGACGGGAGGGAAGGGGATCTTAGCATTTCGCCTCCTCAGAAATTTGCTTGCCCCCCATGTGTTTTGGTCTGGCTATACGTGCCTGGTTACGGTCGTTCAGGGTCATTCAAGATCATCAAAATTATTGGTATCAATCAAAGCCGGTATACGCTTTCTTATTAATCTTCCATTGTAAGTATATACCTATCTTCTATCAATTCCGAGATGTCACAATTTATTGGTCGAAAATCTATGGTTTCTTTTGCCGTCGACATCAGTCATTTCGCCAAGTATCAAGTGTGGTACGGTACAACTCTACTGTTGACTGTATGAGAAATGCTAACAAAAGTAACAAATGTCCAAAAATCCCCCATTCCGCAATGGTGAAGAAAATGAAAAAGTGATCCGGAATCCGTACGCGGATCCGTATCACCACCAGAAGTTTATCACTTCTAGAGGGTCGTTCCTTGCCCATGTCTCAGTGTCTGCCAAGTTTAGTCGACATCTGTCTCCGCATTCGTCAGTTATCTTGTTTACAGACGACAGAAAGAACGACAGAACGATCACATAACTTTCTCCCCCCGTCGTCGGAGCTAATAAGCTAAATAGGTTCTGTGTTACAGAACTCAGACTGAGGTAAGTCTGTAGCTTTACAGTAGGCCCTAAGTCAGTTAATCAGCGGAAATCTGACTGGTTGTGGTTCCACTGTCCACGCGCACCGACCCATCACGTGACCCATTGACCATGCTGTGCTGTTATGGCATCTGTTGTCGGTGACAGTTGACGTCAACGACATAGGTGGCCGGCGCGGCACCGCCGCTACATAATGCCATGATCCCGCAACGACATGGCGTATGGCCGCTCTTCGTTCATGCATTCTTTACGTTTATCTTCGTAATAATCGCTGCGGCCGACGCAGCGCGCGCGATGAGTAAATTATTCAAACGTTTCGACGTCGCAAATCGCAGACAGATCACGCCGGCCGACAGCGACACTGTGGGGCTACTAGCACATCTTAGGCTAACACCAACAACACTGTTTTACCGCGCGGTGATATGCATTGCGCGAACTATGCCTTCGCAAGATGTCTGTCTGTCCGTCCGTTTGTCTGTCTGTCTGTCACACGCCGGTATTGTATCGAAACGAAGCATTTTAGTGCATTTAATGCACGCCACATAATTACATACCTTACAGTGTCATTATGCTCTTTCCCGAAACAGTGGAGGTTCTGTTGATAGTGTTAGAAGGATATAAGAACAAACTGCTGCACTGAACTGTTGAAATTTCAGTTTTTTTCTGTTTTCTGCGTTGCATGAACTTGCAGCGTATTGCGTATTAAGTACTGTTTACTGTTTTACGAATTTCGTGGTTGTTAAACCGGTGAGTCATGGGTCATGCATAATGGGTCATAGGTGGGTCAATTTTTGTGTGGGTCAGTGGGTCATGGGTCATGCATAATGGGTCATGGGTCAATTTTTGTGTGTGTCAATGGGTCATGGGTCACTGCCTATGATCCATGCCTGCTCTGATAATTACCTTTGCACTCTAAATGGTTAAGGGGTATGAACGTAATAATGTGCCTACTGCCGGTTATCGCACCCTTCCACACGCAGGTATCACGACGTCACATAGTCCCCAGTCATCACATTGCCCCGACCACCCACGACGACCGGTCCATCGTGCCGCCGGTAGCGCCATATATAGGTCGAGTTGACCGGACAGCGCCTCATGATCTATCGTTTAGCGTGCCGTGTGGTCCAGTCCGTGTAATGACCATCCAGTCCATCGCCGCTGCTCCAGCTCTCATTTACGACCAATTTCCGCAGATGATTTTATTGGCATTTGGCAGTGGCAACTGACAGCAACACTACGCCTCAGTATTTTAACATTTCCGTCTTTCAAGTCTTTCAGTTACAAGTTTGTAACTTTTCTGATCCGTGATATTTTAACTTGTGTTTGTTTTGGGATTTGTGCCATCGGCTGGCGAAAAGTAGAGATAGCTTGTTCACATATTCGCGACACATACTCGTACTGAGCGATAGCGTGCGAATGTGGTATTGTTTTCAGTCGCGTCTGGCTGTGGGTTTGTGTCTGTTTGTTTGTCAACGCGATAACCCTTGAACCGTTTGAGATATCATGACATTTTTATGGCAGCAAGATTATGACCAAAAGCTCAGACGAGTTCGAAATGGCTGCAGTCCGATGCTCTAGGGTGCGTTGTTTTATTCACCGGTTGATTTCACCGATGCATCAGACTTGCATTAGAGTGTTCAAGTCTGATGCATCGGTGAAATCAACCGGTGAATAAAACAACGCGCCCTCTGCGGCGACCCAACGTCTCTGACGCTCACGTTCTAGTGTTTGTCATCACATGATTGTGCGATAATAAAGCACAGGCCTAAAATAATATTTTAACATATTTGCTAACAAATAACAGTATTAGTTTTTAACTGCCTAGATACCTTGTGCCACGTAATAGATTATCTAGTTGTGCCACGTAGTGGATTGTCTGATATAGCAGTAACCTAACCCGGCTCCGAGAGTTGGGTTTAGTGAAAATGCTTATTTATGCCATTGATGAACTGACAGTGGTGCGTGCTCGTGTCCAGTGCTTGGCTGTCCTCGGCTCGTACTGTCTGACCGAGCCTGGATCAAGTCCGTCGGTAGCCATGGTGAAGACGTCATGGTTCGCTGCAACGATACCCTAGAAACGTGGTATCTCAGTTGTCAAGGCAACCAGTGGATTGGTTACTATGACAACTGCACGTCAACGCGTAAGATAGTTTGATCCTTCATAAGGCAGTATGATAATACTATTCGCGCTCGATAATGACCTGGGAATTTTTGTCGTCATAATGAAAGTACTGTTACACGTAATTTTTCTGCTTTTTACCAGTTGATTCTGACAACTGAAATAGTTTAACATCCTGCATAGTGACGTTGTGCAATAAACAGGCTAATATGACAGTGGGTACCGCCATTTATGCGTGACAGCTTACTAAAACAACTGTACATGTTGTTTATTGATAACTTTTTATCTCGGCGTGCGACAGGCGGCGACTGCGAGTTGTTGATTTTGGTCAGGCATGGATGTTTGTTTATAATGTGAAACAAGAGACAGTTTTCTGCCTTACCAGGCGGTGTTGCCCGAAGACTCTCGTCACGTCTCGTTTTCGAGATGTAGACACCGAGCGCTGAACAATCGCCACTTTTTTTACCCACTTCTACATATATACCCTACATACCCGGCGAATGTTTTCACGATCTTTTTACTAAATACACAGGTCCTCTGCCCCGTCACGTGGTATAAATACATTCTGTAACAAGAAGCTCAGCAGTCGCAGAGAGGCCGCGCGACGCTGTGTCGTTGAAAATTTGCTAGCTCACTAAAGGTCACTCAAGGTTATTCGAAATTACACTGTTGATCAGTACTGCATTGTAACTATGTATCTATCCTGTACTGTATCTTTGAGATACTCAACGACGAATAATGGCGTGCCCTTGAAATCTCGGTTAGAGGCCATTAAATGTTATCGAAAACGGCACCATTCGTCAGATAATGTGCGACTTCCTATTGGTCTGTCATTGTAAGTACAGTTCTATATCGTCTGCCATTTTAGAGTTGTTTGACGTTGAAGAACATCGTGACCCACGTGGGTCAGTCAAGGTCATTGGAAATGCGACCATTCGATAGATCGCGTATGGGTTTTTGTCTTTCATTAAAACTATGAACCTGTCTTGTATCGCTTCCGTGACAGAGCGAGATATTGGTCGAACATCGCCATTTTTCATAGCTCCCTCCTACGTAACGCCTCGATTCTAACTTGACTACGGCGCTTTATAAATTATTTACTTACTTACTTACTTACTTACTTACTTACTTAACAACACCCTGGGGAAAACGGTAGCGACTATTTTCGCGCCGGTTGTTTCTCAACCGAGCCAGATCACTGACTTTTCAGGTGGTGTAAATAGACTCTGCAAAAGCTTCCGTTTACTTACAGCTCCGGCGTGACACAGACAGACAGACGGACAGAATGACAGATAGATAGACAGACGGACGGACGGAAAAGCGATCTCAATAGCGGAGCGTTTACTATGTAACGCTCGCTAACAAGTAGCTCTGCTGTCGCGGAGAGGCCGCGCAATGCTTCGTGTCTTTCAGTAGTTAGCTTCAATAGTACAAAACGTCGAGCACAGTCTTTTATTGTTAGTTACGTAGGCTACAGATTTATCAATCCGTACAATTGGCGTAACGTTGAGACCTCGTCATAAACATTTCGTCGTCGTCTCCCGCCATCAAGAAACTCCGCCGCTTACTACCAGCGATAAGTGTTATAACTTGCCATTCCGGCGGCACCGTACGTGTTGATCACGCCTGGCGGTCGCAGTGTTAACAGCACGCGATGATATTGGCTCAGAATCGAGATTTTGCGATTTTTTCGACGCCCCAGTTAGGGGGTCCCCGTTGGAATATCGCCGTGACGTTTGGTGCGGAAAAACTAGAATGGTGTGGCTACCCGATGGTGAAAAAATTTTGAAGACATGTTTATTCATTTTGACAGAATTCACGAACGTGACGGACACACAGACAGACAGACACCGTATGACGGCCAAAATCGCATGATCTGGGCAAATTGATGTATGTTTTAGCGTTATTGGCAGCTAGGTGTCAGCACCCTTCAGTGAGCTGAGACTTTGCTATCGCGAATGTCAATGCAGCAACCGGGGTGAGGATGTCGTGATTTGCACTCCGTGTGATGTCTTGTTTCGTGTTTCGTACGTTTTTCATTTTCACTTTCGTATGCTGTAAGCGCACCGTACCGTGCCAATGTGATGGGCCTAGCGTTGGCGTGTTGCAGCAACTGTACACCTGGGCAGTGACGTCAGAACACCTGGATTGCCTGCGCGACAGCATCACTTCATACGTGGTCTGTTACGTGCCGTCGCTTTTTAACACGATGTCATGAGAGATATGCTGTGTCCTATTTCCTTGACTTAAATTACCCGCCTATTATTACAATCGGTCGGCGGGTATTGTTTTCGGGCTCGACCATGTGAGTATTTAGGCCTGTGGGTCTGTGGGTCCGTGGTTTCGTGAGTCTGTCCGTCTGTGGGTCCGTCACACAAAATGTCCCTCCGCCGCCCAGTATGTTGAAGGGTGAATGGCCAGAGTTCAAGTCAAAGATGCGAAAATGTCGAAATCTTTTCGGCCATAACTCCGCTGCATATGATCCGTTCGATTTACTACAAGTTTAGATCACAACATTCCAATTCCAGAAGCAGGTATGCTCTCTGGGTCTCGCACTGAAGGTTTTTTGTTGTAATATGCATGTTTATCGCAACAATATAAGTAACAGTAATTAAGAGCATCTTAGCACATCTAACCACTTAACCCTTAACCGGTCACCTGGGTCCGTTTGGACCCCACTCAGGTTTGATGGCAGTTTATTTCCGTTCACTACGTGACAGCACCACGCCATTTAAGGTAGTTGTTAGACCACCAAATGTGTACGAAGAAATATATTTGTTTTGTTCATCAAGGGTTTCATAATGTAAGACGCATGCAGGTTTGGTGTGGGGTCCAAATGGACCCCAATGTTAGCAATGTTTTAGTTCTTGTGTATTTAATTCTATTTCCAGGAAACACCCATTTATAATTCTATTACTCGTGGTTATTATACACAGATGTAAATTTGAAAATCTTTTGTCGTTGTCTGTAAGAAATTTGTTCTGTTAGTTGCGTACTGAGGTTTGTATCATGAGCACGAGGAGGGTACCTGCTAATGACGTTCTTTGGTGGGTATTGGAAGATACAGACAATGATACCACCAACGATTCAGGAGATTCTGTCAGCGACCAGGATCATCATCATGGGTCTGTGGCTGCTGACAGCTCGTCAA
>Ga0209149_1001735_pt1 | contig 11471 bp, 6 predicted proteins | sample WorMetTyACAVOLI2_FD_187423 | JGI IMG/M metagenome (GOLD analysis project Ga0209149, IMG submission 187423) | Marine gutless worms symbiont microbial communities from Max Planck institute for Marine Microbiology, Germany - Olavius algarvensis... ...
TGCAGTATAGGTGGAGTGCTGTCTCAGTTAGGCCCCAAGTGCCAAAAAATTGTGCAGGTAACTAATGACCCCGTTCGATCACTTGCTCGTGCACATTTCCTAATCGATTAATTAATTCACCTGTTGCGATAAAGTCTCACATCACACACCAAAAATACCACGAATGCAAAGGACCATTGGCCAGGCTGAAATGGAGTGCACCTGCTGGGCAAAATCAAAGCTGTAATGCATTGTAAGGTCATTACTACATGGTTCGTTATGGCCAACAGTTTCAATGCCAGCACCAGCAACAGTCAGCTTGGCATCGCGGACCATGCTGTTGTAGATGCTATGTTCCTCCTGGACCAGAGTCAGATGCTGTTGCTGCTGGAGCACCTTGGCTGACTTTAGGCTATAATGCTGACTGGCATTTCGGTACAGTACCTCATTGTTGTGCTGGCATTGAGAGGGCAAATGCGGACAACGTAGTATGGCAGAAGATGTCGCCAGAATCTGCAAAATGTCATCTTTCCAACGGCATGCATTTCTAAACAAGCACCCACATATATTTTGCATGTATAGGCTACATCATTATCAATTTTTTGATTATTTTATATAAATAATGGTTAATAAATGTACAAAACCCTGTGTGACTTCAATTACTGCTCACAAAAGGACTTGGCATTGAAGAAAATCCACCTTAGATAATCGATAAGGTTGTGCAGTTACCTTCAGTTAGTTCCTTCATGTCCAGATGCCGCTTCAAAACTTTCTCCTGGGTTAAATGGACACAACAAGACTTTTACATTCACATTACTTCTTCACGCCTTTCATCTGCGGCATCACATAGCTTCACTACCTCCACCAGAACACTGAGCTCACGATGCCAACTGTAACTACGGGTGAAACATCGATAGCGACAGACTCATGGACGTCTTCCGAGTCAGGCTGCTTCTCTGTGGTGTCTAGAAGTTCTCCTGTGCCATCGCAATCGCCATCTTCGTCTCTAGAGTCGGAATCGGAGGAGGCATGAGTGGGCGCCGCAGCAAAAATAAGCATTTACCAGCTCTTTCAGAGCGCTATCGCCAGCAAATTAGCTGTCGTCAGTGAATTTAAGGCTACGGACACTTCTAACTTGTTGACGTTTGCTGTTTTCAACATTAAAAAAAGTTTTTACACTTCGTAAACACAATTAATACAACGACGTATTTGGAATCGCCGACCCTGATTTGCCTATCCACTATGCAACTTTTATGGGGCTACAATGATGATTAAGGGTAGTTTACTCTTGAGTGCCCCCATTGTTAAGCATTTTCGGTCGAAAAAACTGAGTCCCGTTTTGGGCCAATATTTGACGGTTTTGGGGATAAATAGGGGTTTGAATTTAAATTTAAGTGATAACCCCAAAAAGGCACATCCTTGCGTGATTTTACGTCTTTTGAGCTATCGTGCGTAAAAATCCATCCACCTGTCTGACCTGTAGGCTGATCAAAGAAAAAAAAAGTATATATAAATAAATAAATAGAAATAATTTTTGTTATGTTTCACCCATTTGCCCAGAAGCCCCCAGTGAATGTATTTCTACCAAATTTGGTACAGGAGGTCCCCTCGCGGATGTAATCAATTGTCCCGATTTTTTTGTCGATCGGTTCAGGGGTATTTGCTTTTGTGGGGGGTTGAAATTTGCCTATCCCCATATGATTGCCGTTAACACTGTCTGAACTACCGTTCAGACTGTGATAGTTACTATGTCAGTTTCCAGTTGTGACCAACCTCTACTTGACAAGTGCCGCAGACCACAACAGTCTGGTTTTACTGCCGGGCGGTCTACTATGGATGCCATATTAGCCTTGAGATTGTTGGCAGAATTACACTGAAATTTTAATAGACAACTTCACGTGGCATATATTGATATAAAGTCAGCATTTGATTCAGTAGATAGGGTAGCACTATGGAAGTAGGCTTGCCAACCGTCTCGGAATGGCCGGGATCGTCCTGGAATTGACTCACAGTGTCCCGTGTCCCGGGCGAGGCTCATTTTGTCCCGGAAATGTGAAAATTGATCACTGGACATAGATATATGGCTGTTCACTAATGAGTGTATTGTATTTTGTATTGTTTGTCAGTCACACACGACTTGACTTGAGTCTTGTGTTTGTAGAGAAATTTAAATTTATTCTTATGAAAATGCACAAAAACTTTTGCCACCAGAACTGCTCCTTTTGGCTCATATATGCACCAAATCGTTTGTTGGCTGGGACTTTGCCCCAAACCCTGCTGGGGGAGCTTACAGCGCTCCCCCAGAACCCCTAGCTTGTTTAGGGGTGGGGTCCCCCGGGGAAAGGGAAGGAGGGAGGGGAGGGGGAAAAGGAGAGGTGAGGGGATGGTAACGGAGTGGAGGGAGTCCTGGAATGCCCAAATCCAGAGTTGGCAAGCGACACTGTTCTGGTTGCTTTGGAGTTGATGTTGGCAACTTCCATCTCACTGACATCAACTACGCTGATGACGCAGTCCTTTTTACTGATGATCCAATAAAATGGGACTGTTTTTCAAAATTTTGAGGCATCAGTAGGCGTTATGGGTCTCCACACCACAAACTGGCATAAAACAAAGATCCAAAATACCGGTATTGAAACTGGAGATGCTCCAAGAACAGTCCATATCGACAATCAAGCAGTAGAGTCATTATCCAGGTTTACATACTTGGGCTCTGATATAGACTCCGATGGCTACTCCTAGCCAGAGATACACAGACGCCTGGGCATCGCTGGTTCCATTATGGCTCAACTTGACAACGTTTGGCGTCAGCAAATACTTAGTCTCTCCACCAAGCTCACAATATACAGTCAGTAGTGTTATATGGCTCCGAAACGTGGACAATGCACAAAGTAGACTCTGACAGGATCCAGTCTTTTCACATGCAGGCACTGCTTCGTATCCTTGGTATCAGATGGTATGACAAGGTATCTAACGCAGAAGTCAACGAGAGAACAAAACTACCAGACGTCTCTTATTGCTGACAGACATAATTCATTATTTGGTCACATCTGTCGCCTGCCAGAGAACACACCTGCTTTGCAGGCACTGCAGCTGTCAATAGAAGCCCACACCAGCACTCCTCCCGCCGCTGACTGGAAGCGCCCGCCAGGTCGTCCGCGAAGAAATTGGCTGCAACAAGTGAAAGAAGACATTGGCCTATCTGTTGGTGCTGCCCGGATCGTGGGTCAGGATTGTTTGATGTGGAGGACGCTATGACTCTCAGCTGGTTGAGTGCAGCAGTGAGTGAGTGAGTTACTATGGATGGCAAATAGGAAACCGCACCCAGGCTTTCAAATGGTACCAGTTTGAATAACCTATAACCCAGAATTCAAGGTCACGGTTATTCAACGTCAAATAACTGGAAAATAGTACAACATAGAGCTATACAATACATACAATGGTAGATCAACAGAAAGTCGTATATGATCTATCGAACGGCGCCATTTTCAGTGACCGTGAATGACCCATACCCCCAGTTTCAAGGTCAAGCCATGCTTTGATGCTGAATATCTCAGAAATGGTACGAGATACAGACATACACCGTGTCCGGAAAAAAGGGACCGACAGTATTTTGGCCGTAACTTTAACAAATTTAGGCAATTTTCATAATTTTTGGCACAAATTTTCCTGACAATCCATGTGACTGAAAAATCGTAAAATATCTTATGAATACTTGCACCACACTACGTAATGACGACGTAATTGTGACATCATTGAAAAATGCCGTTTTCTGGTCCATGTCCGGAAAAAAATGGACTGACAGTAGTTTGGACATAACTTTGACAAATTCAAAGACATAGTTGTAATTTTGTGCAAGGAATATCGTGAAGAATGCGAGACTGCTAACACAACAAAAGCCCGCCTCACCTAATCAGTGTTGCTACTTTACCTTGCGAATTAGACAATGGCCATGTATTGCAAAGCGAAAGGTCATAACATACAACTGCAATTAAACCAAACCGGCCTAGCTATTTGCGTGCAAGTGTTTGACTGATCAACGACAGTAAGAAAGGTTGTAGTTATTGCTGAAAAGACAATGTCTAAATCAAAACAGTGCTCGAAATTACTGTCGCCGGCCTTTATGCACCCTGAAAGACGACAACGTCACTGATGTACAGAAACTGCAATGACAGCGTGATCCAGCTTACCTCACTCAGTTCTTATGCGGTGCTTGAGGTCGTCGAGTTCAGTCATGCATGTTTTGTACACCTTGTCTTCCAGTATTCCCGACACACTTTAGTCAACTGGATATAAATCTGGCAAATTTGGAGGCCACAGTGGAGGCACAATGAATTCTGGCGTTTTTCTTCTTGCGAAACTTCAGTGACGTCACGATTACTTAGTGTTGTGAAAGTATTGATGGGATATTTTACAATTTTCCAGTCACACAGATTGTCAGAATGATTCGTGCCAAAAATTATGAAGAGTTGTCTAAATTTGTCAAATTTACAGCCAAATTACTGTCGGTCCCTTTTTTCCAGACACTGCAGTTTCAGTGGAATACTAATAGGCACTTACACACGATCTACTCAACAGTGTCATTTCGAATGACCTTGAGTGATTTTGAGGGACTTAGCGAAATATTCAATAGCACGAAGTGTCGTGCCGTCTTTCTGCGAGAGCTTCTTGTTTTGAATAGTTATTTACCTCAGCATTTGTGTGTTTATGATCATTTCTGCTGCAGGCATGCAACCATCGGGTGCATTCAGCATTCTAAAGCAGTTGACAAAAGCTGGGAAGTGGAAAATTCTTGATAATGCATTGTCACTGAATGTTGCACATGATTCGGCAACTGTGATGCAGTCTATAACCGGAGTCGTTCCATTGACTGATTTGAACAGAGACAGATCAGAAGCTAAAGAACTAGGTGTCAAGAAGTTGAAAAGTAAAGGCAGTGAACTTGATGCAACAGTTGTTAGTAATTTTGCCAACGTACTGAATGTAGACAAAGAGAACATTTATGTTGAATGTGTGAACGATGTTGACAGTTCTATCACTTGTACAGCCAGTCAAGTTCATTGTGAGCACCTTAAGCACAACTTATTGAATAATGCACGTTGCGACAGAAAAGATGAGATTGTGCATGAAGCTGGTGTACATCATGCATGTGAATCTGCTGGCATGAAACTATGTAACGTAACAAAGAAGCAAAGAAAAACTTTCAGTCTAGGAGCAGATGTTCTGCCAAGCAGTGCAGTGCAGCTACCAGTGCAGTCTGATTCTATAGATGTGGTCAATTTAATTGGTGAGGTCGCAGACTTATACCGTGGATCAAGTGAACTCTCAGATGGCAATACTGATGACATTTCCACACAAGAAATCGAAGCTTATGCGGATAAATTTGATGATTTTATGCAGCAGCATAGTGCCAGTAGCTCTGCTGACGTTGTGGTGCCAGTATCACAGTGTGCTGTACAGTCCGTCTACAGTGGTGGTCTTGACGAACATGGTCAACAGATAGACGTGTCACAGCTGTCAGAGAATACTGAGTCCATACTTGCACAAGCACCACTTGCTGACACTACAATGTCTCACAGTGTACCGTTATCACCGGGTGCGCCAGTGAATGCACTGCAGTATGCTGATGTTCGTATTTTTTCTTTGAATATAATTTCAGAGTCCAGTGATGATCATCAGCAGGTCTGCATGCCACCAGCTACTGTGGATATTGGTATATGCTCGTCATCACAAGCTGATACTAGTGCAGCACATAGCAATGATGTAGTAGCTCCTAACGTCTGTGAGATAAAGCAATCGTACAGTGAAGAAGTGTTGAGCAGTCGAGTTGATGATGCAAGTAATGTTGATTCTAATTCAGGTGAGTCAGGCATTCTTTAACACCTTGCAAATATGAAATTTGATTTTGAGCAGTTTATAGGGGGGGGGGTGCTGAAAATGGAGTACCAGAAAATGCAGGACCTGAAAATGCAGGACCAAATGTCGGGCGGAAAATGCAGGACCTGAAAAAGCATGACCAAATGCGAGGGTGGAAAATGCAGGACCTGAAAATTCGGGACTAAATGTCAGGGTGGAAAATGCAGGACCAAATGTCGGGTGGAAAATGCAGGACCTGAAAATGCAGGACCAAATGTCAGGGTGGAAAATGCAAAAACATCTATGAATGCGGCGAGCCTTGTAGATTTGATATAGCGAGCAGACACGAAAGGCAACAATATTGCGTGTGTAGCACCACTGAGTAACGCACAAAGATCTACTTCAATGCCACGTTCCAGATGGTTCCAGACATTTACTATCAGTTGCTGACAGTCTTCGCCCCTTGTGGTGCTGCGGCGTTTCCTGTCATGTATGCGCCAAAGACATGCGCATTATATCGACAGGTTTACAGCGATGTAGGATCTCGTCTCAGAGTTTGTCTCTGAGCACGTAATGACCGACTTTGGGCGGCGTCCATTGCTGCTTTTCAGGAAGTATTCGATAGTATCATAGTCTCCGGTTGCTGGTTTCACCACTTCCAGGCTGTGTTGAAGTGCGTGAACAAGCTTAGCCTCATAGAAGATTACCGGAACCTCGACGACATCAAGGGCATTATTCGCTGCATGGGTCTGCTATTGCTGTCGCATCCATGGACAGTGGCTGCCCACTATGCCGAACCCTCATACGTATGATGCTGCGTCTTTACGCATGACTGTGTAGAGCTTTTACACTGAGTGAACAGTGACGTTTTTGTAAATGCTCGTATTCGTATTCGAAGAACTGATTAACTTGCTTGCTTTCTTATTGCGACATTTTTTAACGTATTCGACATTTTATTACACTGAGTGGATAGCGTGTATTTTACAACTACAGAATCACACAAATTTCAACTGCACAGCACATGTATATATATTATGGTTTCATAATTAAATTAATTCAATCAGCTTACGGCTGTTGATCCTCCATTTTCTGGTCTTACATTTTCCGCTCTTGCATTTTCCACCCCTGCATTTTCCACCCCTGATATTTGGTCCTGTATTTTCAGTCCTGCATTTTCCATTATTTGATCTTTTTTGGTCCTCCATTTTCTGGTCCTGCATTTTCAGTCGACCCATTTATAGTGCACTATAGTTAGAACAGCTGAACTGTGTACTTGCGGAGCTGCATTCAGAAGTTGTGTTAAACGTTTGTTAATGTGGTTAGTGAGCTATTTTTGTACTCAGTGCTTTTTTGGAAACAAAAAGGTGGCGGTACGAGCGTATCGAGGTGTGGGGAAGGGTTGTCTCCCTCCTCACTGGGGGAGGGGGCTGTGCACCCTCCCCATTAAAAAAATTCACTTTTGGAGCTCAAAATCACTAATTTTGCTGCATTTTGAGTACAGGGTGCGGTAAAATAAAGTAGCCCCCTAGCATCCTTTGCAGTTTTCTCAGCAACCGCTTGGAATTTAAATGCGAATTTTACACACACGCTTAGTCATCTTATGCGCACATAACAGCCTTATCAGCATGTAATTAGCTTATAGTGTTATAAAGTTATCGGCATTACAGTGTTGGCACCTAGCGATTTCAGCGTGCTCAAAAACTTTGTACGAAAACCTGTGCACGAAAATCGTTCAAAATTCTTTCAATGATTCAAACTAACCAGTAACCAGCTTACCGTTAATGACGTCATCTGTGAGGTAGTGTTTGTAAACAATACTACGGCAACCAGAACAACAGAGTCTGGGCGGGGGGGGGGGCAAGAAAGCTGACGTCAAGCCTTCTCGCTGAGCGTGAGAAGTTTGCGCCGCATGTGGTGGTCTCGGATGGCATGTGTTTTGTGGCAAGGGACGACTCCACTTTGTTGACCAGAGTGCTAAGGTGGATTCTGCATACTACGTTGGCCGTCGTCTTTCCAGTCTTGTCGACGACTGCACTCGACTGTTGCCCAGTGGATACATCTTCCAGCAAGACAGCTCGTGCCACGCAGAACTGGCTCCAAATCAACTGCTCATATTTCATTGCCAAATACCTGTGGCCTCCAAATTCACCCGACTTGAACCCCTTGGATTACCATGTCTGGGGGCAATGTTGGAGGCCTATCACAAGCGCCATCCAAAACCGAAAACGATCGCCGAACTGAAGGAAGTCATGCAGGTGATCTGGGACAGCCTACCTCAGGGACCAATAGACACAGCTGTCAAAGAGTTCTCAAAGCGACTGAAGGCCTGTGTTGCAGCTGAGGGTGGACATTTCGAACATTCACAGTAATTGCAATGTCGTGACTCTGTTACTTTTTCTTGAACGATGTTATTTTACTTCATGATTGCTTGGACATTTTTGAGCGTGCGAAAATCGCTAGGTGCCAACACTGTAATGCTGATAACTTTAGAACACTATAAGCTAATTAAATGCTGATAAGGCTTTTTATGTGTGCATGAGATGACTAAACATGTGTGTAAAATTTCGCGTTTAAATTACGGCGATTGCTGAGAAAGCTGCAAAAAATGTTAGGGGACTACTTTTTTTTGCCAAACCCTGTACTATTTTTGTAAGTTCATCTATGACGGATGGGTTGCTTTGGGATGATCTTTCTGTACCAGTAGGCTAATCCTCCGCGTTGACCATGTGTGTCTACACATGGTCAACGCGGAGGATTAACCTACTGGTCTTGTAATTGTACAGGCTTGTAATTCGTAGTCTGTTAATTTCTCCATAGTACTAAAGTTGACGTCAGTGACGGAAATTAGAATATGGCAAATTACTTTCAAACAGCAGCTCTAAAAGTGGGCAGTCCCCGTCGCACCAGGCCCAATAACCTTCAGTGCATATTACTCACTGCAGACTCTACGAGCACCACACACGGACATGGTACAGCAGATGCCGCATTGCAATAGACCACCGACGTCATTTCAGCGTCAGAGCATTCAGTAGCAATAACTTGCTAGCAATTTAATTTATGGTAGGTTAAACCACACTACATGAATAATGCGGTAAATTTACATTCCGTACATATTGATTGGAAAACCCAAGAAAATAATCTTTGGCGGGAAAAGGTGCCGGTACGGCATACCGGCGTGTACCGTCTACCGTCACAAAAAAAGCACTGTTTGTAATACTGTGCATTGCAAAAGGTGAATGTGATGAAACTATTTAAAATAACTTTGATAGTTGGAATGGTTTGTTAACAAATAATTAGATGACACAGTGACATCACCATTAAGCCATCGTGGTACACTAACTCCATCGAGCATCGTCTCAACTGAAAGTGAACTTCTTACAACACAGGTTTGCTTGGTCTGCAGACATTTTCACTGGTTTTATTTACTTGGCTGCAATTAGCAGTACCTGCTCCTCATCTGTTATCACTCTTTCTCGTCCGCTAACCATCTCATTGATAATCACAGATCGCTCACTTAGATGTGCATCACCTCATCTTTGGAATCAACTTCCAGATTCATCCAGTCAGCCTCACCAGTCTTGACTCAATTCACCTCCTCATCCACTTGTCAATCCATCTCTGTCATCATCCCCGCTCTCATCATCCATCACTCTTTCACTCTAGGCTCAAAACCTACGTTTTCAACAAATTTTTTCCACCTTAGACTTCTTTTCCCTACTGGACTGCCTTCATGATAATGGGACTGGACCGGACCTATAACGCTCATCATTTAATTCTTAGTTTCACTTTAATTTTGTTTATTCCGTGTGGTAGACTAAGCTGGCTACCCGTCAGCTTTTTACTACACGTTAAATGCACACTATCGTATTGTTGTATCATATCGTAGCAGTAACAGATTACGTAGATGTAAGGTTTGTGTTGTTATTCTGTTATATGAAATTGCCGGTACTCGCACCATGCATTTTAATAACCAGTGCTCTAACAGCTAGACTGACATAGTTTGTTCAGCATTCACCTATGCTGAACTACTTGTCTTCTGCTGCTTTCAGTTGTGTGCATCTGCTGCCATGAGTTCTCGCCTTGCAGACAGGATTGTCTTTGTGTCAAGCTGTCAACCTTTATCATGTTTTCCAGTCCCATTAGGTAAATAGATCTTCAGAATTACAAGGCTATGGTATACCATAGCCTTGTAATTCTAAAGATCTATTTACCTAATCTGTGTCTTTCCTCCATTTTGTGCCGTCCGTAGACTTAAATCATTTTTTAGCAACGCACATGGAAGTTTGTCTGTCATTGTGCACATTTCAAACTGTGCAGCAGTTGTTGGTGCTATATAATTTGAATGATTGATGAACTTCATATATATTTTGACGTACATGTCTTATTTTACCTTTATGATTGACAGTTATATTATCATCGCACAAAACTTGTGCAACAGTCACCTGTTTCTATGCTTTATTTCACAAGAAGCTCAGTTGTCGCAGAGAGACCACGTGATGCTTTATGTCATTGAGTATTTTGATAAGTCATTCAAGGTCATTCGAAATTACACACTTGAGTAGGGCGTGTGTAAGTCCCTGTCAGTAGTCCATTGTAACTATATCTGTATCTTCTACCGTTTGTGAGATATTCAGCATCAAAAAAGTGGCGTGACCTTGAAAACTGAATTAGAGGTTGTTCAAGGTCATTGAAAATGGCGCCATTTGAGAGACCGTATATGACTGTCTATTGGTCGGCACTTGTAAGTATAACTATCTTGTACCATTTTCCACCTATTTGATGTGGAATAATGTTGTGACCTTGAAATCTAGGTTAGAGGTCACTGAAGGTCATTAGAAATGGCACCATTCTCTTCTTTTCTCTTCCATGCGGGGCAGGCAGCAGTTAAGCTGCCCAGTGCTGAGGTCTCCAAGCGGGCCCAATGCACGTCCCCAGGACAATATACACCTTACATAAAGGGAATAATGAAAACTCCTTAAGAGTTAAATACCAATTAAGGAAATTATAACCAGTTAAGAGTTAGACCAGCATTCCAAGATCCCGACGACAAAAGCGAAGGGCTTTAAAAGGGTCTCCTCCTTTAAAAGGGGGAGAGACAAAAGCAAAAGACTTTATCCTTCTTACATAAAGGAATAGTAAATAACAACTCCTTTACATTGGAGTTAGTTCCCGACGACAGAGTCGAAGGGTAAAAAAAAATAATAATTTACCCTGTTTAAGCAGGGTCAAAAATTACCACCAAATGGCGATAACATGCAGGGCTTCCACCGAACACCCTGAAATGCCACAAGTCGTACTACTGCTCAAGATGCCTTGTGACAGCACATCTTGAACAGGAACACAAGTAGCCAACCATTCATGACCCCTTGCGCTCGCCAAGTCATGAACAGTATCCCCGGAAACGTAACGCCCCCGTGAGCCGGGTGCTGAGGGCCAAATGGCACCATTCGAAAGCTGGGGTACAGTTGCCTATTTGCATTTTACGGCAACTGTGGCCGTATCTTTAGCTGTTTGTTTAAACGAAAAGATATTTACCGACACAGCTGGATCTGCAATGATGGACACACCAGGAAAGAACTAGATCACATCCTGACCAATGATAGGTCATTCTTCAAATCCATTCGTGTTTTTAGGGGTGC
>Ga0209149_1001736_pt1 | contig 11471 bp, 6 predicted proteins | sample WorMetTyACAVOLI2_FD_187423 | JGI IMG/M metagenome (GOLD analysis project Ga0209149, IMG submission 187423) | Marine gutless worms symbiont microbial communities from Max Planck institute for Marine Microbiology, Germany - Olavius algarvensis... ...
AGAATGTGCGCAGGTCTGTGCCGTACATATTTGACTACATTTGGCATCGCTGAGAAAAATAGAAATGGTAGCTGTCCTATGCACGAATGAGACCACCCCCCAATTTTTTGAGTTTTTAACTTTCCCTCCCTCCACCCCCAGGGGCCGATGGGAACCACAGGGGGAGGGGGCACGTCAGCAGACATTGTCCCTACACAAATAATATTTGGTGTGGATATGTGCAAGCATTGCTGAGATATCGCTCAAAAACCGCCAAAATGCATAAATTCCCCATTGACTCCCATAGTAACAAAAATTTCCCCATTTTTCCGCCCGCCGGGGGCCGCCAACCCCCAAAAGGGGAGAAAACACATTCGGAACCAGAGTACGCCGGCATGCAAAATTTGGCGTGAATTGGCCCACGGGTTGTCGAGAAATCGTTGACAAAAAAAACGAACAAAACAGCAAAAGTAAAACAAATACCTCGCCTTTCGCTCTAACGAGCGAATGGCGGGTAATAATAGTTGACAACGTTTTATAGCTCTTAGAACTGACAAAAATCATTTTATAACTATATTTTACTATTACCTGTTTTGTGTTTGCAGGCTAGTGTGCTTTATGTGATTTTTTGAGTATATGCAATGTTCTGCTGCTTCGTTGTAATAAATGTACGATACTCGTAACGAATTCGTAAATCTGCGATAGCTGAGCTTTTTGCCGTCATTCTGTAACAGACTTGTTTAAATTTTCAAAAGCATTTTAAGAATTGTTCTGTCAGGATTTTGTTTAATTCAGTTGAGATTTAGCTGCATGCACGTTGAATTTATCGGTACAGTAATTCGGTATGAACGTCGGTATCCGTGCATCATCATCAGATCAAGTCTCAACAGCAAACATTCACCCACGGAATTGCAATATTGTTGTGCGTATACTTAATTAATCGGACTCACCTTTCAGTGGGTAACGTAACGTGACCCTGATCACGCCATCTCAAGGGGCAGTTCACATGTAGCGAACTCGCCTGCTCCCTCTGGGCCACGGTCCAAGCGACATTCGTCTATATACCGCGTGGGCCGCGCCATCACTCATACATACAACGGCTCGACCTACCTGAAAACTTTTCTTGCAAAGTTCGAAAACTGCTCGGTTTATTATGACCGGAATGAATGGACAGGATGTGTCATCTTGTGGCAAGTAGGCCTACTAGTCAGTGGTGATAAGTTGCCCCCGTAAGCAAACCCGTAAGTGTGTGTACCGTGGTACACCCACTTACCGACTTTGAAGTGTCTAACTTGAAGTACATCGGACCTTTTTGGCGGACGGACCCACGTACAGAACCACGGAATGACCTATATCTGTCGCGCTCAAAAACAGTACCCGCGCGCCGGCTGTAACCGGGGCGAGTAAAAATTTGGGACATGGCTAATAGCTGGGGGCTGTGCGCCTGTGCCCCAGCGTTAAACCGTCCATCGCACTAGCGGTTTACTGAATGACGTACACAGACCGTGCAATCTTGTTTCATTGCCGCGGGAGCGACGCGACGCTATGCATAAGCGCGACCTATGCCGTTGCGCGATGTTTGTCCGTCTGTCTGTCCGATCGTCCGTCTTGCTGTCTGTCACGTTCACGTATTGTATCAAAACCAGTAATCATATCCTCAAACGTTTTGACGGTCGGACAGCCACGGCATTCTAGTTTTTCCGTACCAAACTTTATGGTAATATTCCGACGGGGGACCCCCTAACTGGGGCAAAAATCGCTATTATCGATCAATTCTGGCTTTGGCATCGACGATTTGTGGACCGTCGAGTGTAGTTAACATTCCTGCCGTGCAGCAACATTATAGCACTAAGCGGCGGCGTTTGTTTATCACGAGAGACGGCCTATGAAGCGCCATGCATCTGTGAATCTTGTTTATGACAGGAAGCCTCGATGCTACGCTGAAGATCACAAAACAGAATTTCATTGTACGCATTAATAACTCTGTTGTCGAAATAACTAATCACAGGCAGCGCATTAGCGCTGCACTGTTGTAAGGCCTGGGACACGACGATTGTCCGCTCGCCGGTCCTGTAGCCTTAAATGACCTTAGATGACCTTGAATGATTGGTTCTACTACGAGAGGTGTGGGATCCTCAATATAATAGGAATAATGACAACGACTAGAATCTCTTCAACTTATAATGAACTTCACACTGTAATCAGAACGACTTTAACACTTTAACATAATCAACTGACACACTCAAACACTAATTAACAATGACCTATCCCAGGGAATAGGACCTACTGGATCACCTTCATCACCACACCCGCAGACAGACCTCGACTCGTGGTGCGTGAAGGCTTTTATACCCGTGGATGCAGCTATAGCGGGCCGTAGCCTCTTCTATATGGGACAGGGAAATCCAGGCACTCTGTGTGGCCCGCATAGCGGACTGCCACAGGCCCATGCAAAGATCAATAGGAAAATCGAAAATTCGACCCCCTGTAAAATAGTAACCCATTAAGATTTGAACTTGAAACTTGGCACACGTGATTACGTTGCGGACATCACCCAACATGCAACTTTTGGGTCGAATCGGTCCAGTGGGGGCTTCCCCCAAGTCTCTCTGTAGTGCTCTGCCGTTTGGCAGGTTTCCATCTTCATTGACTCCATCTAGACCTGTCCTGGGCGTACATCTTTCGTTCTTCGTGGCTGATATTGCCTTCCTCTGTCTTCAGTAGCCAATCCAAAAGCATTGTTCTTGGTCTTCCATAAGCCTTCTTCTAACGTTATTCTCAGTAATGAGTCATGTCTCAGGATGTGACCTAGCCATCTTTTCTGTCGACTTCTAACTGTGTCCATTATTTTTCTTTCTGTCTCAACCATCTTCAGTATTTCTTCATTTGTTTTGTGCTCAGTCCATGGTACTTTCATCATTCGCCTCCATATCCATATTTCAAATGCCTCAAGTCGCAGAATAACTTCTTTTTGTAGAGTCTACGTTTCGCTTCCATACAACGCAACACTCCAAACAAATGCTTTCACCATACGTTTCTTCAAGTGAAGGCTGAGGGATCCTCGCATGAGGTCACTTTTCTTGTTGAAAGCCTCTTTTCCCAAAGCAATTCGGCTTCTTACATCATGACAACTTCTATCGGTAACAAAATTGTTTCACTCTTTCCAGATTCTGCCCATTGACTGTGATCTTCATAGTTTTTCCTTCTACCGTAGACATTCTCATGATTTTAGTATTCGTCTCCCCCCAAGTAGCGGAGTATAACACTTTTGTGACATTTTTTGTTATACTGTCCTTTTTTTCTCGATCCTGCGCCCAGGTCGAACCGATGCACATATTATTACGCTAAATGGCTTAAATGACGTGTTTCCGCCCAAGGATGGTCCTCTTGGGGGTCAGGACGATGAGTGACGTCATATGAGGAAAGTGTGCCGCAGAAACTCCCCAAAAAGGGGCGTGAATAGGCAGTTTCAAGCCAAAACGTCAAAATATATAAATCGCAATATCTTCGGAACTAGTAATTCCACAAACTAGCGATTTGAGGACCGAGTTCAGACCACGAAAGGCACTTCTTGGGTGGTTCGCCATTACTCCAAAGCAAATACAACGTGGCTGGCGGCCGCCATCTTGAAAATTGATATGCTTCAGCAGAAATATCAGCCGCTTATATGGAAGAAAGCATTCCTTTTAAGGAATACTTGTTAATTAACATAAAGACCAAAAATATGAGTAACATTCTCTTTGGAATCGTGTATCATAGCCCCACCAGTAGCCAAGAGAATGATCGGGAATTATTCAGTTTAATATCCTATTTGAATGTTAAATTTACTGATAATCTGGTATTGGTAGGAGACTTCAATTATAGCAGTATTGATTGGCAAAGATGGACTGGATCTGGCAACCCTATGAACAGTGACGAGAAATTCATTGATGTGCTTCAGAAAAATGGTTTGCATCAGCACATTATGATACCAACCAGACAAAGAGGTGATGATGAACCACACGTGCTATATTTGGAAATAGCTAGTGGTGATATTGTTTCTACATTGGAATATCGGTCACCTTTAGGCAAGAGTGATCACTCGGTAATAAGCTTTGAGTGTCAAGTGGATGTTCCAAAAGTGACCCGGTCTTCGAGGTTTAACTACCAAAAAGACGAGTTTGATGAACTGCGAGAATTTTTAAACCGAGACTAAGATCAGACATTATCTCCTGATGACAACGATCTGGATGACATGTGGGCTATATTGAAGAGTATATTGCTAGACGGTATGAAACGTTATATTCCCAAAACCAAGAATATGACTACTTTGAAGTGCAGCACATTGCAACCGTTCAACAGTGACATTAAACAACTGATTCATAAAAAAGCATAGAGCATGGACACGCTTTATGGAAACCAGGAAATCTAGTGTCATGCAGAAATATAAAAGATTACGTAACCAGGTCAGATCTGAGGCTCGTAAGATACGTAAATTGAAGCAAGAGTCTGTTGCTAACCAGGTGAAAAGCAACCCTAAGCACTTCTGGAAGTATATAAAATCTAGAACATCTACAAGTATGAGTGTTGGGGAACTATGGATGCTACTGGTAGAGAAGTAAGATGTACAGAAGATGCAGATAAGGCTAATTTATTAACAGACTTCTATTTTAGTATTTATACAGAAGAAATAGAGGAAGGCCCCAGAGTTTCCAACAAGATTTATAACGAATGTGAAGATATAACACTAACTACACAGCTTGTTGCTACGAAATTGAGCCAACTTAATATCAGTAAGTCACCTGGTCCAGATCTTATACATCCAAGAGTGCTGTATGAAGACAGAGATGTAATAGCATATCCATTGAAGTTATTGTTTGAAAGATCACTTGAGACAGGTCAGCTACCTGCAGATTGGAAATATAGTACCATAACAGCAATTTATAAAAAAGGCCCCAAGTCGGACGTGGGCAACTACAGACCAGTGAGCTTAACCAGCGTGATATGCAAGGTACTGGAATCCATTATACGTGATCATAGTATGAAACACCTGCTGAAAAATGAATTGCTGAGTAACCAACAACATGGTTTTATAAAGAGAAGATCCATGGCACTGCAGTTATTGACTATGCTGGATAATTGGACAGAAGCTCTCGAAACAGGTGGCCAAATAGATACGATTTACACTGACTATGAGAAAGCGTTCGACAAGGTTCCTCATATAAGACTTGTAAAGAAGATTGCATCTTTTGGATTGCCCCAGCAAACAGTAAGGTGGATGGAAGCTTTTCTCAATGGGAGACAGTACTGAGTCTGTCAGATGACACAATTAAATTAATTAATTATTAATTAACATTATTAATTAGTTATTAATTACTGTTATTAATTAGTAATGGACATTCTGATTATAAATTCATTAATGGTACTGAATTTTGTAATGGTAAACTATGAACTATATCGGCGCAACCATGGCTTTGGACAGTTTATCCTATACTATCACTGAACTGCTGCTGCTGTTGCAGCAACTGCCGATTGCTAGTGTCGCGCGTCATTATGGTAACAGACATTGTTGAGACGAGTCAGTTGCTGTGGAGCTGCCGTTGTCGTCGCGCCGCTATTATATTGTCATTACCTTGCTCGTCTTTTGAGTTAATTCCTCTAATCATTACAACACAAAGAACACTGGGGTTCAGGTCATTAAAGATAACACATGGTGGAGAAAATTAGAAAAATAAAATAGTAGCGAGTCACGGCGGTCGCGGCGGCACCGCGGCGGCTCGGAGGGGAGTAGACTGACACAGTTTGTGTATCTGTCACAGGTACGCGATCGGTTCGACGGTGGCTCAGTCAACAGTTCTACCGTGACGGGCATCCGCGGCGACATCACGTCTGGTGTAATCGACAGTGCACAGGGTGTCGTCGACGAAGTCACTCCGTCAAGTCAAGCAGGATCACTGAAGATGGAAGATCGTCCATATTGATGATGACAATATGGATGTTTGTTGACAAACGCTTTTTGCTATAAGTAAGCATACAAAAAAAACAGTAAAAGTAAAACTGCAAAAACATATGAGAGACGCATGAAGGCAGTTTGAGATTTTGACGTGGAATGTTGTGATCCTTGTTGAGGTATATATTGTGGTGTTATCTGTATTTGTCCATGCTCGAATAGCAAGAGTATTATTATTATGTTTGTGCGTCTATTTAAGACGTTTAGCGCATTGTACTGGCTGCCCTCCAGTTCTGAATAGAACTGCGTCATTTTTATAGGGACTGAACAGCCAAGAGAGTTGAGTTAATTTTATAGTGGTACAAGTGTGCTTAATTGTAGGCCTACACGTTATTAGGCCACCACCCCACTCACAAGTCACATGATGATGAGATGCGTATTGATGATGAATTGTTGTCTCGACTTACTAACTACGTTGCTACTACTTAACGACGCATGCTTGGTGTTAGTGTTATGCTTGAATGTCGTATTAACAGACGAGCGAGCTATCAGTGACGCTTTTGGTCTGTCTGTGCGTTATGTTTGTACGAATGTACCTTAGTACATATGATAGCGTAGAACTATCGTTAGGCGCGTGTGTCGGTCATTTTACGTATCAATCAATCAATCAATCAATCAATCAATCAATCAATCAGAGGAGGATTAGAGTGACCAAAGTCACAAATGTTACTGCGAGACCACTATTACAGCCCTTCATGGAAAGGATCGTTGACATAAAAAAAGTTTTCAATTGGTGCTGGAACGACCGCAGTGTTGATACCAAAACGACTGTGTCTGGTATTGAGTTCCAGAGTTGCTTAGGCGGCAACCGGAAAAGCTCGGCCGCCGATGGTGGCAAGTGGTTTGGCAGCCATACTGAAATATTTTTTCTGCTTTTGGCTACCTATTTCGGAAACTGTACAAAAGGGGTTAGTCACAGGCCGTACGGTGCAGTGGTCTATAATATCTCTGACGTTATTAGTAGGCATAAATTCGTTGGTGACCATGGGGTTGCGATAACAGCGTTGTATAATAGCCTATATATATATCGTTTCATTACTTCAGTAGGCCGCATATTTTCTAATGTTTCTAAGCACGGCCTTATCTGCCTATGCTGCTTTTGAGAAATGGATATGATGTCATATTTCCGCAATGGGTGTTCCGATTTGGACAAAATTGGGCAGCCTGATGCAGAGTAACACGCAGATTACGGCGAACTGGTCGAGATCGAAACCGGAAGTAGAATTCCAATATGGCGGACGTTTGTTTTTCAAAAACGAAAGTAGTTATATCTCAGCCGTTGATTAAGATATGTCGACGAAATTTGGTTCGCTGATAAATTTTGACATTCAGAAGGCAGTGACATCAACAAGTACGAAACCGGAAGTAGTATTTAGCGGTCGCGGCCGCCATCTTGAGAAATAGATATGACGTCATATTTCCACAACGGGTGCTCCGATTTTTAACGAAGGTCGGTACGCTGACGCAAAATAATATGCAGATTACGGCCAAATGGTCGAAATCGAAATCAGAAGTAGAATTTAAACATGGCGGACGTTTGTTTTTCAAAAACGGAAGTAGTTATATCTCAGCCGTCAATTAAGATATGTCGATGAAGTTTGGTTTGCTGATAGACTTTAACCTTCTGAAGGCAGTGACATCAACAAATACGAAACCGGAAGCAGTATTTAGCGGCCGTGGCCACCATCTTGAGAAATAGATATGACGTCATATTTCCGCAATGGGTGCTCCAATTTGGATGAAATACGGTGTGCTGATGCAGAATAATATGCAAATTACGGCCATATGGTCGAGATCGAAACCGGAAGTAGAATTCCAATATGGCGGACGTTTTTTTTACAAATCAGAAGTAAATCAATTATCTCGGCTATAAATTGAGGAATGTCGACGAAATTTGGTTTGCTGATAGACTTTTACCTCCTGAAGGCAGCGATATCTACAAATGCGAAACCGGAAATAGTATTGTGCGGCCGCGGCCGCCATCTCGATAAAGCGATATGACGTCACATTTCCGGAGTGGCTGCTCCGATTTGATCATTTTAATGCAATTCGACAGGCTGACGCAGAATAAAATGCAGATTACGGGGAAATGGTCGAGATCGAAACCGAATTCCAATGTGGAGGACGTGTTTTTCCAAAGCAGAGGTAGTTATGTCTCAGCCAGAAAATGATATATGTCGACGAAATTTGGTTAACTGATAGATTTTGACCTTCTGAAGGCAAGGACATCAACAAATACGAAACCGGAAGTAGTATTGAGCGGCCGCCGCGGTCGCCATCTTGAATAATTGATATGACGTCATATTTCCGCAGTAGCTGACCCAGAATGACATGACAATCACGGCGATGAGGTCAAAATCGAAACTGAGAAATCTGACAGACTGAAACCAAGAAATTGCTCATTGGTCGTACGGGCGTGTAAGTCCCGGATGTTATTCCTATGTAAGAGGCTGCGTTTTGGCCGGAGTTGAACAACTGTATACCGGTAATTTACTAACTGTGGTACTGGCACACTATACGCATAGCTAGCTAAACGAATTTACAACCTTGCTGTAGAAATGGCCGACAGCATTTAGCTAAAACTATACGCGTAAAGTAAATTTAGTAGAAAAAACTGCAAATTAAATGTAAAAAACTGTTGTTTTATAAGAATGTGTAAGGCCCATAGCAAAGTGACACATATAAAACAGCAAAAATATTCCGTCACTTAAAATGCCGTGGATATAATAAGAACTCTGTATTATATCCATGGCGCTTGAGGTAAGTAAGTAGGTGATGAAAATATTTTTGCTCTTTTATATGTGTCACTTTGTTATGTGCCTTACATAGCGATCAACGTATTTATATAACAAGAAATACGTTCTGTCGAACTCGGAGTCTGTCCAATGCAACTTTTTCATTTTTGATCACGTGACTTTCATCCAGTTCACAATCTGCTGCTGTGTACAAAATTTCATTGAAAGCGGATGATTTTTCGCTGAGATGTGGCGAAATAACGATTATCAAAATGGCGGCCGTCCGCCATCTTGGAATTGTTTACCACCACACGAGACCACCCACGAAGTCTCTGTTGCTGGCCGCAGCTATCTGTCAAATTTCATGTAAATCTGACACACAGATCTGAAGATATAGCTATTTGAATTTTTCGCATATTTGGCTTGAAATGCCTATTCAGGCCCCCAAAGTGGGTTTTTTAAGGGACTTTTGACCCCAAATGTGATATTCATCATCAAGGTCCCGAAAAAGGCACATCCTTGCGTAAAACCGCGCCTTTTAAGCTATCAACTGTAAAAATCCGTTGAGGTGTCTGACCTGTAGGCGAGTTGACAGAAAGTGTGACGGACACACAGACAGACACACACAGGTAAATTTATATTCTGTCCATCCATAGCATTGAACAGACAAATAAGGGGTTAAAATGTTATGGGGTTAAGGGGTTAAGGTTAAGGGGTTAAGGAGTTAAGAGGTTAAAGTTAAGGGGTTAAGGTTAAGGAGTTAATGGTTAAGATAAAAAGGTTAAGGGGGTTAAGATTAGGGGGTTAAGGTAAGAGGAATTAAGGTTGGGGGTTAAGGTTGGGGTGGTTAAGGTTGGGGCGGTTAAGGTTGGGGGTTAAGTTTGGGGGGTTAAGGTCGGGGGATTAAGGTCAGGGGATTAAGGTCGGGGGTTAAGGTCGCGAGAGTTAAGGTCGGGGGGTTAAGGTTAAGTGGGGTAAAGGTTAAAAGGGGTTAAGAAGTTGAGGGGGGTTAAGGGGTTATGGTAAAGGTTAAAGGGTCTGACCTGTAGGTGAGTTGACAGAAAGTGTGACGGACACACACAGGTAAATTTATATTCTGTCAGTGTCCATGCATAGCATTGGACAAACAATAATGTTTATAGCTGGCCTCTATGCGACTGCAGAGCTTCTTGATAAACGGTGTAGCATAGTGACACATATAGTATTAGCGGAAAAGTTTCGCTAGTAGAAACATAGCCCGTCGCATGGTTGCATCTGAGTCTGACAGTGACGAGGATCGATAATAATGATAATGACGACGATCACGACGATGATGACGATGATACACTGATCGTGTACTAGTTGCGTAGAGTTCCGGCGTCGAGCTTATTCGACGCGGTGGGCCTCACTCACGTTAATTGTCCACATGAGAGTAATAGCTGGTAATAATGCGATAATTCGACGCTAAATCGCCTATAATGTGCATCAGCAGTCAAACTCGTCACCAGCATTGTGGACCTCATACAAAATAACTTGGTTTGACAACCAGCTCAGAATAATGTACGGATGCACGGCTCACTATTCTAGTTACTCTAATTCAGATAATAAAAGTAGCTCAGCTGCCGCAAAGACATCGCGCGATGCTTCGTGTCATTAAATATTTTGCTAAGTCACTCAAGATCACTCAAGGTCATTCGAAATGACACACTTGAGAAGGCATTTTGCTATTAGTATTCCAGCTTTCTAAAATAGATGACTCTTCTCTCACTACAACCCACTCTGCTCGCAACCTTGGCTTTATTTTTTGATGAACGCCTTACCTTCTCCAAACAACTCTGTGCACTTTCTAAATCCTCCTACTATCACATTCGTGAAATTCTAAGATGTGATGTTGGTCTGGAGGAAGGGGAATATAAATAGAAACTGTCTCTGTGCTACAGTATTGTGTACTATTACAATGGTGCACAAATATACGAGCAGTTCTTACAGTTCGGTTGACTGTATCGGGCTTTGATCTTATTAGGTTTAGCTCTCTGTCTTCCAAGCGCCTCTGTACGATACGATAAGATACGATACGATAGTGGGTATTTAACGTGCAGTAAAAAGCTGAATCTGTGTTTTCGGTCTTAATGGTGCAATTATTTTTGCTTACATCCTTCTCTTTATTTTTTAGTGAGCTGAGCCTGGTGGGATTGGCCCTTGATCTGGTTGACTAACCATCGTCCTTCAGTGCTATGACACTGTTGGTTGGGCCATGTGACCCGTAAAATCGTCTCCGAAATGACCTATAATGTGTCGAGTGGGACGTTAAACTCTACTATACCATCGTGAAATTCGCAGTATCCGCCCATATCTCGACTTCAAAACAGTCAGCACCATTGCCACCTCTATTGTCCATTCTAAACTTGATTACTGTAATTCACTCTATCACAACCTTCCAAACTACTAACTTAACCGGCTCCAACAGATCCAGAACTCTCTTACTCGTGCTGTTGAGGCTCCCAAATCCTCACATGTCACTCCCATTCTCAAATCTCTCCACTGGCTTAAGGTCAACGAACGCATTGAATATAAACTTCTTTCTCTTACCTACGAAGTTCTTACAACCAGACAACCTAGCTATCTTAATATGTTCAACCCCATCGCAGTACTCACCCCTCATCATAATAACAAGAGGTCAAAGTAATTTGACAAAAAGCGCCTCACGGGGGGCCCATTCCCCGGTTAGGGGTCACCCCAGGGGGTCGAAAGTTGTACCATTGAATTCCTGGGGTAGGGTTTCCTATTAG
>Ga0209149_1001738_pt1 | contig 11468 bp, 10 predicted proteins | sample WorMetTyACAVOLI2_FD_187423 | JGI IMG/M metagenome (GOLD analysis project Ga0209149, IMG submission 187423) | Marine gutless worms symbiont microbial communities from Max Planck institute for Marine Microbiology, Germany - Olavius algarvensis... ...
GTAGCTACCCCTTTTTTATATGTTCAAGGGGTAGCTCTACCCCTTATTTACAATGGCAAGGGGTAGTACTACACCTTTTTACAGAGGCCTAAAATAAACCCTGCTCCGAACTGCCCTCTGTGGAGGATGATGTCGACGTATGGCGCTACGCAATCTTACAGTTGCATGCCAGAAACAATGACGACGGCGACTGTCTTTCTTACTGTTGATTAGTTGTAAAATCTAACCATTCCGTGCTACAAATGACAAAAAGTGTGGCCGCTGGGTTCAGCCCATACGGTATGCCGCCGTCGGCCTGTAACGACACAGGTACAGCATTGGACCAAGACAGCTTAGACTGATCACGTGACCTTGTGACCTTGACCTTTGACCTTGGAGGTCATGGCTCCTGTGGCTGACACGGGTCGTCGTCCTCCATCCGTATACCAAGTTTGAAGTTCGTAGGCCTTGCCATTCAGAAGACGTGGCGCACGATGCGTGGGTCTGGTGACCTTGACCTTTGGACCTTGAAACTGGTACGCAAGTCGCATCTAAGGTGGGGAACCTTCCTTCCAAATTTGGGCATGCAAGGCCTTCGGGTTCTGGAATTATTCGCCATGTATGCGACGGATGGACTGACAGACAGAAGTAATGCTTAATGCCCCCTTTTCCTATGGGTAGGGGCATAATAAACTTTTTGTTAGCAAACAGAAGAACATGTGTGCAAAAATTGAAAATCCGGTCACCTCACGATTTCAACCGGAAATACGCAAATGTGTAAAGGCAGCGAGTTCCAGATCCACGGGGCTAAAAAGCAGAAAGCACGAGATCCAAATGACAGACTATGTTGCTGAATAAATAGCTGATAAGGAGAAGATAACTGTAAAGACTTCGTGAGCTGATAATGTTGTAAGAGGTCATCAAGATATGGCAGGTGATCAGTATGCAGTGCCTTGAAAGTTAAAGTGGCAAGTTTCAAATGTATGCACCACTTAAGTGGAAGACAATGTATAACATACTCATCTTTGTTCAATTCTAATAAAGTACAATGTGAATCGATTACCAAACCAACTGCTACTAGTTAAGTTTTAATGACTACTCTCAGTCACCTGCACAGAATCCTCATCTTTGCCAAAATCTCGGCTGACTAGCAGCGGCCGTTTGTCACTCATCCACGAGTCAGCCTCCGCAACTTCAGCATAAAACTGCAAACAGAAACCGCTCATCTTAATATATGTCTAATATAACAACAGTGGATTATGTCACTATATACAGGTCTTGACAGTCAAAAATGTCTACAGATAAGAGTGGCATGTTTATGGATGCCATGTGTAAGCCCCATCACAAGCATAAGCTTGGTTGGTGTTTAACGGCACTTTCAGCACAAAAAGGCTATATCATGCCAGAGGAGAGTAGTGTGTTAAGACAGTTCTAAAATAATATTCTTTACCACAACCTGAAAATTATAAATTTAATTAATTTAGGTATAATTTTCACATTGTGTTGAAAAATATTATTTTAGTACTTAAATTACCAACCTAATGAACGTTTTCAAGTGTTGAGACAGTTGTGACGGGATGATCATGATGAGGATGAACAACTAAAACAGTGAAAAAGAAACTCAAAATATAATGAAAACCCAAAACAGTTCATATGAACTGTTTTGCTTAAAGGTTAATGGGTCCAGAAGCAACTGGTCTTTGTGGAGACTAGAGACTAACTCCGCGGCATAGGCATCATTTGGACACGGTCCGGCTAGCCAATTACTTGGCAAAATAGCCGAACAAATCAAACCTAAGACAACATGAGAAAAACCAACACACTCAAAAAACACAATCGAAAAAAACAAGCTACCCTGATTGACCTGGCCAGGAAATGGAGTGGACTATTCTATACAGGCCCCGGGACCACACGGGCCAGGATACCGGCTAGCAGGTTTGCCTGTTTCCTGTCGCCAGCTCGAGGCCGATGCCGGCACCATACATCGCAGGCATAAATTTCATGGGGGAGGGAAGTTTTTCACAGGGAGGAAACATCTGGGACACCGTCGTGGCGAGGTGACCACAGTGGCTACAGCTCCGCAGCCATACCGCAGCTTTTCAGGTGACAGAGAAACAAACAAACATACAAACAGATGGACATCGCTATCGCATATATCCCCGCTTTTGCGGCGCGGACTTAATTAGCACAGCAAAAAAGCAAACAACCAACTCAGCTTAAATACGCTACCCAATACATCTTCTTACAAACCATTTACTGGATTACCCGACCAATCTTCCAATGCTGTGGCGATGGTAGGGAGGATACGATTAACTGCTAAGAATTTTTAAGGATTAATTTTTATTGTCACGTATTAAATTTCGACAAATACGCTCACTGTGTGGGAAAGTTAATGCCTGTTGTTTCCCGAAACCGGATTCCTTTGTTTCGACAGTATCATGCAAAAGACTTTAGCACATCGAACAAACTGCATGCTCAAGTTACATTGTAAACAAGCTGTGTGCATCTTCAACTCCAGACAGTGTAAATACGTTTGTCTGCATCGAAGACTGATCGAAGCTGTCGAGTGACTGAAATGAACAATAAACGTGAAATGCGTACCAGTCACTTGCTTTTAGTCAGCCCACTTATCTCTCTTCGGTATTAACACCTCGTCAGCCTCAGTGGTCCCTCCGCTCACTTAAACAGAATTAGTTATCTGTGCCACGCTGCAACAGAAGTTTTGGACAAAGAAGTTTTTCCCTAAAATCTGGAATGACATACCACTTTCGGTCAGACAGTCCCCTTCACTCGACGGCTTTAAGCGCAACTTAAAAACTCACTACTTTGCCAATAACTGACCACCCGGCAACTGCTTCCAGTGCCTCTGATTCGACATTCTCGACATAGTGCGCTCTACAAATTGCTATGAATGGTGAATTTTATTAATTCAGAACAATACGACAGTTTTTATTACAAAAAAAGTGTATTAGAATGAGAATGTCTTATTACTCTCAATTTACTTATTTTTAATTATTAATTAATCTTAATCATTTGATGATAAATCATCAAAAATATCATTAATCGATAACAGCCATAGTAAAGAGTGAAGAAATGAACAGACCGTCTGTGATTCGACGGCATCAGTCAATTTGAGCTTTCGCTCGGCTGTCAGCTCCTTGAGCTGCTTCAGATCAGCGAGGAGGCTGCTGAGCTTCGACTCAATGTCATGCACAGCGGGATGCTTCTTAGCGACCATGTGATGCGCCATGTTAGTGACAGCCTCCATCAGTGGCTCGTGCGCTACAATCTCGGATTCCAGCGCCTGACAAGACACACGACATTCACGCATACATATCGCATCACATTGAAGGCACCGTACCACATTGAACAACAAGTCACCACAACAATTTTGCCCGGTAGATGTCGCCACTGCAGAATGACGGCGCCTACGGACCAAAGACGAATTTATAAATACATTTTTATTTCGCTTACGAGGTCAAACAAAATGGATAACATTTGTGAATCATAATTGTGCAACTTTAGCACCGTTATATATATTTTTTTGGCGGACATGATAGCTTCCCTCTAATGTGCCAATTACTGCAGTAAATTAAAGATTGAGCTCTTGCTAATCACCTGATGTTTCTTCTGCAGACTCTGTACGGTCTGTAGGTTCGTGCCGAGGTCGGTCATTGCAGCGATTGGACGTTTCTCGCGAATCCACAGCATCTCGTCGTCGACGTCGCGGTAAAACGTATACAACAGCAACGAGTCCTCGAGGTTCTCACGGCGTATGTTGCACGGCTCCGACAGAGACCCAAACCTAATAAAATAACAACATTTATGAACCACATGTGTAATACTTGGATTTCGTTAACTGCACAGTAATAAAAAAAACAGACAAGCACTTGTTATTTACAAATGGGACATGGTTTTCATTAAACAATTTATTGAGGGAGAATGGCTAATCATATCACTGTAGGAAGCTGTTATCCTGAGTCAAATTTGATGCTTTTAAACAAAAATATCGTCGATGCGATAAAAAGCTGGCCTGCATCCTGTTCCATTTTCGAGCAAGGGCATCAGCACAGGTTGGGTCATGGCCCACCCATCTTAAACCGTTGGATGACCACAATGGTGTTTGGTCCACGCTCCATTTAATATGGATGATCAGTGGAAACAATGCAGTCATGCACGTATAACTTCCAAACACAAACGCACGTTAATGTGATCAGTGTTCACAGAGATAAATTTCTGTGCCAGGCGAGATCAGTATGGCTGCGTCGTTCTGTTCACCGGTTGATTATACTGATGCATCAGTTGATACAGCAGCTGCGTTGTTTAATTTATCAGTGAATCCACCGATTCACCGACGCACCGCGCTGTTGCCAATAGCAACTTGCACTGGCGGGATAAAAAAGTAACCATGTCGTCTGCATATGAGCAAGGTAAATAATAATTATTAACCTTCAAGAGTGACATACCTGAGTAGTTGAAAATTAAAATGAATCAAGAAAGTTGGCTCAGGTGGTCAATTCTCACCTAGTGTGAGACCCCACAATCCGGCAACCGGGTTTCAACCTCCCTCGGCAACAGTGGTCTCTGCTGAACCGTTTTCAAACGGAACAGGGACACTGCGGTGCCTGCAGAAAGAAATGGCGACTTACAGACACTGAACATCTAGAACTATAATTTACATGTATCAAGCTGTCGGAGAAAATAAAACAAATACCGTTCACTGATTCGCTTGGTGCGGTCGTTAAGCTCCGATGCCATGAAGTGATGCTGGTCAGCGAACAGGCCGGCCGTGTCACTCAGTGACTGCACCTTCTCCTTGTGTCTTGCTATGTCCTCTTGCAGCAGCTGCATTACAACAGTCAAGCCACATGCTACAAATATTAACTTCACACTGCACCTAGTGTACTAATCAACTTTTCCTCTCGACTTTGGTAAACAAGAAGCTCAGCCGTCACAGAGACCGCACGATGCTTCGTGTCATTGAATATTGCGCTGAAGTCACTCAAGGTCATTCGAAATGACACCCTTGAGTACGACATGTGTAGTATTTCACTGTAACTATGTCTGTATCTCGTACCATTTCTGAGATATTCAACATCAAATAATCTGGGCTAGGAGTCATTCAAGGTAACTGAAAACGTACCATTCTAAAGCTTGGATACGGTTTCCTATTCGCAATTCATAATAACTTGTATCATCTCCAAGATAAAGCGAGATATTGGTCGAAAATTGTGATTTTTATACCCATCTGCATTCGATGCCCCCAATAGGGCATCCCCATCGGAATACTGTCATAACGTTTGCCTACGGCAAAGTGGCATGGTGTGGTAACCCGTCGATCAAAAACGTTTGATATGTTTAACCATTCTGACACCATACAGGCATGTGACGGATACACAGCTGGACATCTTGTGACAGCACAGCCTGTGATATGCATAGCATCGCGTGATAATAACTTTCAACGTATATAACAGGCAGAATTAATTGTCACAAAGTTCTTGAAAGAAGACGAAAGCAGATGCACCTGGTTGGTTGCGTGTTACAGTGGTAGAACGTTGGTCTTTGACTGGCGAACTTTCCCTGTTCTGCGCTCGACCTGCAGCTGACCGGTGACCACTTACCTGGGTAAACTGTCCGTTATAGGTCTGCCAAACAGGCCGACTCAGCCTTTCATACTTTCGGGGTAGATAGGCTGCAATTAGTTGTTCGCAACCTCAATCTGGGGAGGCGCCACCTGGTGAACGCTTACGAGGTAAAGGCATGCATCGGTGTAATTGCAGGTAACACTGTGTGATCCATGCCTGAGTGCCTTAGAGGTTTCACGACTAGGCGCTATAAAAATCCACTTTACATTTACCTTTACCTTTACCTTACCTGATGTTTCTTGAGTAGATTGCTGACGCTGATGATGTCCTTGCCATGATCCTCCGAGCTCAACTGCGCCTCGACCTCGTCCATCCAGGACTCCATCTCGTCAGCCTGACGGTTGAACGACAGTGCCTAGCAAACAACACACAGATTTTCGCAAATTCGATCGTGGTCTGTCACATCTGCTGCACGTCGACTTACACTGGCTGGACGTTCTGGAACGTGTGCAGTACAAGCTCGGCATAACAGTGTGCCAGTGTCAGCAACACAAAGCCCCGCAGTACCCGATTGACTGTGTTACGCCAGCCTCGGACATCGCCAGTAGACAGCGACTACGCTCTGCCAGTCGTCACCAACTTCTTGTGCCGTGTTACCAACTCATCTCACTTGGTCGTCAGTCCTTACCAACGACTTGGAATTCGCTGTCAGCTGACCGTGATCCGTGATGTAGTGACGAGTCTTTCAGATGTTCATTGAAAACATTTTTGTTTGCTAAGTACTAGTGTGTCCAGCGCATTGGAGGTTTTTCTACGAGGATGCGCTATATAAATCGACATTATCTATCTATCTATCTTCACTGTTTCTCAACGACAGACAAACAGCAATATATAACATGCACAGAGACAATGACTGATAAAATGCATCATTAACAAACGACATCATTCAACGGCCCTTCATCTGGGACAACCCGGGTCAAACATTAACCCAATATACAACCTTCACTTTCCTCGAATTCCGGCGACACCTGGTGAGCAGAAGCCTAGCGGCATCACCTGTTATCTGGGATCCAGCCCACATGGCCACGACAAGCCCAAGAGGTGGATGGAACATACAAATAACGTGCACAGATTGCTACTAGGAGTAGACTAGTGTTCTAGGCGCTATATAAATCCACTTTACATTTACTTTAACAGCAATAGGTCTATCTGCAGTGTGCATCTTAGAGCAAATTAAGCATCGGAAACTCTCTAAGTACTGCCACTGGAAAAGAAGTGATAGCGTGGTTCTGGCTGCAATTGAGGGTGAAATAGAAGGAAATGTTTTCCTGGGAGAAAACAAACAGATAGACAATGTTCGGCGGTAGACAGGCGATGACATGAACGTGGCGAGAACAAATGCAACAACAAATTTTTCACACCAGCAGAACTCATACAGCACCGAAACAGCTAACTGGAGGAGCCTGTTGGCCTAGAGAGCTCGTGTGGCTTAGTAATTTTGGCTAATAAAGTTATTCACGCTTCTCGACAGAGTAAGTCTCAATTAGAAATTTGACAAATTCACTAAAAACTTTTACAGGAAAATTCTGAAAATCTGAGAGAAGATACGACTGCTGGTAGCAGGATGTCTACGGGTCATTCGGCCTATGGCAAACAACAACAAAAGGTGTGCTGCACAGGGCTGCCCCAGGTGACCAAATAGTTCACTGGCTGAAAAGCATACCAATAAAAAAGACAAAACAACCTCGTGCTTAACACAGTCAAATGGACTGATAAGTGTTTACATGCTGACTGCAGACCAGACCTGGTACGCTTGTTGTAGTCTCTCTTTCTTCTCCTCCGAAGCAGCAAGCAGACTTTTCCATGTCAACTCAAGGTGTTCGATCTGATCAGCGATATCTCTGCTTGCATAGTGATGCTGCTTCATCAGACCCTCACCCTCCTGGTGACATAATGCAAGAAATGTAACACTGCTTTGTGGCTTAGAATCTGCCACCAGATGGTTGGCGGTTTGGCTTAGTGGTAACGCGTTGGCCTCAATCAACGTAGTTGCGCTACGTCAGACCCAGTTAGTACCAGGATGGGTGACCGTCTGTGGACGGGTAAACCGTCTCTGTATATAACCAGCCAGCTAGGTCGACTCAGCCTTCTACCCTCTGTGGGACGGTAAAATGAGTATCAGCTTTCGGGCTGAGTAATAATAATAAATGGCGATGGTGGGTGTTGTTTCTGGCAGCTTGTACAGGCGGACTCACAGCCTAAGTCGTCTGGCTTGGTCGTGAGTCGGCGGTCGCTTGGCGCCATTCTACATTCATCAAATGAACCGGGTGAACTCTCGCAATTGCTCTGCCATGATGACAGCACCATAAACATCGTCTTGGTTATTATTATTATTATTATTATTATTATGTAACTAAAAAACCAATGAAGGGCCATACTCCAGAAGGAGTGTAGACAGGGTGCTCATCTCCCTAACACAGGCTTTGAACCCGCAGGTGGGTAAACCACTTTCGCCTGAGACACATGGCCAGTGCGACGCCAGACCTACAGTTACCTTCCAGCTTAATCTGGTACTCACTGCACCTACCCACAGAGGGATGGCCAGGCTGAGTTGACCTGGGTGGATGTTTAGATACAGAGATAGTTTACATGTCTGCAAATGGCTACCTGTCTCAGTACAAACCAGGCCTGATGCACAGCAACTACATTGGGCCAGACCAATGCTCTATCACTAAGCTAAACTGGCACAAACAGAAAAATTTTAAGAGGCTATTTTATGCTATTAAAATTAATCACTATTATTGATATCTCAAAATATCACCATAAAGTAAAAGACTGCAGTGTTGAGAAAGCAGGACTCACAGCTGAGACGACGTCAACACGTTTGCGGTTGGCCATGACCTCGGCCTCAAACGCCTGATGTTTCTGTAACTTGCCCTTGAGGTTTGTTGGATCACGGTACGACTCGTCAGATGCCACCTGCATCTTCTCACTCACCCAGCCAAGCACCTACGATGCCACACACATTCAGCATAAGAAGGTAATATGCAGCATGACAGGCCTACCATGCGGCCGCTGCAGCACGCTGCCGCTGCAGACACACACAGTGCAGAGAGACACTGTGCACCATTACGAACTTCAAAACATTACCTGCAACGCCCACTTCGTGGCATGTCGTCGTCATCGTTTCTGGCATGCAACTCACGATTGCGTAGCGCCATACGTCGACATCATCCTCCACAGAGGGCAGTTCTGAGCTAAATCTGCCGCTTCGGGGAGCGTAAGATGGTGATGTTTCAGATCCTGTTGAATGGTGCTGAGCCATGTGATGCGGGGACGACTCAGTTGTCTTCTCCAGTCTTAGCATCTGCGTCGTCGTCCATGCCACATTCGTGGCATGGCAGGTAATAAAGTCCATATGAGTAGTTTTCGCGTTGCTGCACCGAGAATCTGGAACTCATTGCCACTCCATCTCCGTTCTTTTACCATCAGCCGAGAACAGTTCCGTACTAGGCTCAAAACCCACCTCTTTAAGTGCGCCTACACATGACTCACCTCGGAGAACTATTGAGCAGTGAAACTACTTACTTACTTACTTACTTACTTAAGTAGTATAATAGGGTTTAACGTCCCACTCAACACATTATATGTCATTTCGGTGACAATTTTACGGATCAGATGACCCAACAAACAGTGTCACAGCACTGAAGGACAATGGTTGAGGGCCAATCCCACCAGGCTCAGTTCACTAAAAGATAAGTAAAGAGTGTAATGAAAAATTTTACACAGATCGAAGATACAGACTGCTCAGATGATAGAGAGATAAACCAAGCAAGATCAAAAAAGCCTGATCCAGTCAACCGTGACAATTTTACGGATCAGATGACCCAACAAACAGTGTCACAGCACTGAAGGACAATGGTCGAGGGCCAATCCCACCAGGCTCAGTTCACTAAAAGATAAGTAAAGAGTGTAATGAAAAATTTTACACAGATCGAAGATACAGACTGCTCAGATGATAGAGAGATAAACCAAGCAAGATCAAAGCCTGATCCAGTCAACCGACCAGTAAGAACTGCTCGTATGAGCACGAAATGCTTAAAACACAACTATCTCATACTGCAGTATTTTTTGACATCTCAAAACTATACATTTTCAACAAGCATTTCTACGGACCCCGTATACAGTTCTTCCCTCGATGTTCAATACCTCGTAGATGTTACAGAGGAACTGCTGATATGAGCGGGACTCAAGCAGTTTCAGTCGTCGAGATTCCGTCGTCTGAATGACGCGGCTCATGCGATCGAGGACTCCATCACAACGGGACTTAATCTGCTCCGAGGCGTAGTGGTCCTGCGCCAGTAGCGCCTGGCACAGCTGTTCCAGCGTCGTGATCTTCTCACGCTGAGCCTCCAACGTCGTTGTAAACCCGTCATGCTTCTTCATCAGACCGTCCACACTAGACATCGAGTTCTGTAGACACAGAATCCAGCAACAGAAATCAAACTATCTGCACCATAATGATTTATCATTATTATTTTTATTATTATTAATTTTTTTTTGACCCTCGGTATATAGGATCCCGAGGGATTTTGGAAAAAATTGATAAAAAACAGAAACCATTACTCCGGGTAGTCCTCCCGAACAAAGGAATCGTGCTGCACGAGCGCGGAAATGCGCTGGAACAAAAATGCAGTCTCCCGCTCGTCGCCAGAATGTTGGCCGATTTTCTTCGCTAGAAGTGAGAGAAAATCAGAAGCAGATTCATGAATTGGGCCGAGAATCTCGACAGCAATTATTATTATTATGGAACAAACATCATTAGAGTGTCGTTCAGTAAAAATTACTTCAAGAACACTTTTCAAAGTCGAAATACAAAGTAAAATCCGGTAAGTAAGTAACTCTGGATATTTATATGTGGCGCCAAAATAATGAAGACGTCTCAACAACGCCGGTGAGTGCAGTTTGGAAAAATTAAGGTAATAACATGGCAAAAAGATGTGTTTTAAATAATCCTTCTCCAGTCTGCAATAAAAGTGCACTCACTCCAACATCATCGTTTGCTAGAAATGCTTCCTTGCTACTCAGCCAGTTGTCTGCTTGCTCGGCATAGTCTTCATACACCTGAACACGATAACATCACGATCAAAATAATCACTCTGACCAGTATGGTACACTAACAGATGAGTGTCTTGAACTGCTTCGATGCTATGCAGGTAGTAACTTTACATCACAATTAAATAGTAATTTCTGGGGTGGCGTAGCGGAGTAATGGTAGTGTGGTGGACTCGTGTTGCCGCGAATCAGACGTTCAGTCAGAATACCGCTGTGTAAACTCCTTAGGAAAGTTTTTCCAAGCCAGTGCCTACTGAGAAGGAAAACCGCTAATTTCAAACTGGGGCACACAAAGAGGATCCTGTTAGCCTCCCCTCTTGCAGACTAGAGAAGACAACCAGGACGTCCCCGCATCACGTGGCTCAGCACCATCCAACAGGGTCTGAAACAACACCACCTTACACTCCCTGAAGCAGCAGATTTGGCTCAGAACCGCCCTCTGTGAAGGATGATGTCGACGTATGGCGCTACGCAATCTTAGAGTTGAATGCCGGAAACGACGATGATGATGCAGACACAGCTTGCTAACTCTTTTCAGATATATCTGTCAAGGTGAAGTACACTGTGCACCACCCAAAAACCACTTCAATGTTCCCACTCAAATTCAAGACTGACTTTCCGTGATTATGTTGCAAAATACCCCTGACCATCTCAGATGTGACGACTATGCTTTTAGGTAATTTTTAGTCGGCTCCACCACCACCAACACACATATACACAACTACTTTCAACTTAAAATTAACAAAACAAATAATAAAAATACAATCCAAATAATCAGAAATAATTCAT
>Ga0209149_1001739_pt1 | contig 11465 bp, 4 predicted proteins | sample WorMetTyACAVOLI2_FD_187423 | JGI IMG/M metagenome (GOLD analysis project Ga0209149, IMG submission 187423) | Marine gutless worms symbiont microbial communities from Max Planck institute for Marine Microbiology, Germany - Olavius algarvensis... ...
CACCGTTTGGCCACAGTGCACGCACGTGACAACCAACCAACGACCAACGACGTCACGACACAGCCTATCTCAATAAGCGCCTCTTTTACTAAAGTAAAGTGAGGCGCTTAATAAAAACACAACCAACCTGTTATTACAGTTGTTGCACCATAAATGTTTCAACACTAAATATCAGACATCTAGACACTGCTTCCACTCACGACATTGTACACAATGGTGTCATTTTTGTTTTAATTAACTTTTAGCTTTAGTTATTACAGTATTTTTCTTTTACTTTTAATTGTATTTTCTCTGTTTTTATGCTTCCGGCAGTCTAGGCTGGCTGGAGGAATAGTTTTAAAATTAAGTCCATAACATCTCTCTTATTTTATTGTCACTTATTGTTTTTATTGTTTTTTATTTTAATCATCTGAACTCTGTAATCTAGCTATACAAGCTATTGAAACAATTAAATTAAATTTGATTTGATTTGAGTTCTTCTGTTCATGCATTACCAATCAGGTGTGTCAAGTCGCTACTGCTGTTATGACAACCATGCAACTTATTATCGTAGTTAAGTGAGAACTGAATAAGGTTACTCACAACCAAAAATAATTAGTAAATGTTGCAAACTGGTGAAGTTATGTCAAATCACACGGGTCTGGTTTTTTTGAGACATAGTGAAGATGGTAACGAGGATGATATAGGACAGTGAACGATTGATTTTTTGATGAATCTAGCACCAGCTCACCCAGGTTGTGACTTAAATAATCACCACAAAATGATTTGTGAGTTTGTGTAATTCTGTTGATGTGAATTTACTTAAGACCAAGAACTTTTACTGCCAGTTACACATACCACAATCACTGCCATTAGAACCATTCTCCGTAATAAGAAAGCTAACAGAGAACTTGAATGTACGAGATTACGGAATCACAGCTTTAACTGCCAGTATCAATCATGCAGCAGCGGTCTTCACGTTGTAATTCTTTTACAAAGCATGTCTTATATGGCTTATTATGCATCAAATGCACTAAATCCTCCACAACTGCTGTCCGTCGTATCTCACCGACCTGGTCGAGTTCAACACGGCGGACTCACAACGATGTCAGCTCAGGTCGTCACTAACCAGAGCTGCCGTCGTGAAATGGACGAGGACCCACTTCGGCAAACGCGCCTATTCTGTCTGTGGACCTCATACATGGAACAGTCTTCCTCCAGCGGTCCGCAACATTGACAGTTATCCAGCGTTCAGACGAGCTCTCAAGTCACATCTGTTTCATCGTGCTTTTACTGATTAACTTTTATTTTATTTTCTATACCTACGCAGTACGCACATTACCCCCTATTGACTATTGTAATGAACAGTCGGCCTTGTTTTTATGACTGGGCACTAGAACACTTTTTTATCATTATCATTATCATTATTACTGTATCACATATGCACTATATACTGCACAAGTACTGAAAGTGTAACAAAAAATGTGCATCACAAACACTGACCCAATGCAATACATTCGCCGCAGACGTGGTAGCTTCATTCTCGCAGCTTCCCGCTGTAAGACGTGTTCTGCATAATGATAAGTAACTTCACTGGGCTTGCCGACCAATGCAGTATACTTCAGCTCATAGCCAGTGATCTTCTTGTACAGACTTTCTAAGCAGTGTAGGAAACAGCCATGTCCGAGCCTGCGAGTAAATATACACAAATAATCACTGTCTGAAAATGATGAAACACGTAAGCACTTTTGACAATTTGTGACACTTCTGAGAAGTTTTGTTGAACAGTATATTGATTTACATAATATAAACACTTATAACTATATTACTGTACACAGATGGTCATCCTGCAAGTGATATTAAGTAACTAATTAAGTAAGTAAGTCGACACATTCTTCAAACTGTGTGCTCGTCAGCAGGACAAGCACTCACAGCATTCTGCTGAATAGAGACTTGTCCAGCCAGAGATGCCTTAAATCTAGCAGTAAACTGCCATTAATTTCTGGCAGGCCTGCAGTTAATTCTACAGCCACTGAGCATCACTAATCCTTGGACGGTACCAAATTATACTAGTAACAAAGGTACAAGTTTGTGAACTTAACAGAGTTATTATATAATAGTGCACCAGCTAGCAGAGACTGCTCAATCACCAGTGCACCACCAAGCCACATCACATACCTATCTCGCTCCTCTCCCTTCACCAGCCAGTGACTGAAGATGTAGGTACTGCTCATATGTCAATGTCAATAATAGATTTATACAGCACAGAGTCATGAAGCATCTCCACTGCGCTGTGTGTGCTGAGTGGTATAACGACGAAACAGATTCATCTTCAGCGATTGTCTGAAGCTGTAATGTAATGTAATGTGATGTAAATTTGACAATTTATAGGGTGCAGTAAGCAGTACGAACTACTTCTGGAGCGCCTAACATAGTCAATGTACACATAGTCACAAGCTCTACAGACTAGAGAAAGACAGTTTAAAGAGGTAGGATTTCAGATGTTTCTCAAACGTGTTGAATGATGACGTAGACGTTTGAATGTCAAACAGTAGGCTGTTGTAGACCGGCAACAGCGAATGCACGGTCATCGATGGTTGAACGGGGAGTGGAAGGAACGACAAGGTCAGCAGATGACACCGAGTGCAGGCGACGACGAGCAGTACTGGCGACAGGCACTGCCAGCTCTGTCAAATATCGCGGCGCCAGCGCCGCTCCAGTAAGGCAACGGTGCATGAGCATGCACAGCTTGAACTTCATGCGCTCAGGCACCCGCAGCCAGTGAAGGTCCATCAGCAGCGGTGTTACGTGGTCGTATTTGCAAAGTAGCTGTTGCTGCTGAGCATCGGGTCATGAAGACTGTCCAGCAGCGAGTTCCACGCTGTCGCACGTGCGACAGAGAAGGCCCAACAACCGAAAGTGCTGAGCCGGTAACGTGGTACGGTCAGGTGATGTCGAGCAGCTGACCGTAAATGATGTTGGCTGGGAATGTCATATCATCAGTCGTTTCTCTCACCTCCAGATAACCTGATGACAACTTTTGAGATTCTTCGCTGAATGGCCATCCACAGTTTTCACTCACTTCCTTCGATTGTTGTTCTTCTAACATAATACTTCACTGTCGTAAAATAATATTCTTCAACACAACCTGAAAATTATACCTAAATTAGTTGCGACATTTGCGTAATTTAGGCATAATTTTCAGGTTGTGTTCAAGAATATTATTTTAGTACTTAAATTACCAACCTAATGAACGTTTTCAAGTAATACTTCACTGTCGTTGCTCAGCTGCAATTTTTATCTTCCACTCATCTTGTGTCTTCAAACAATATGAGTCTTTTTGTCTTTATTTTCTCTGTAGCTTCTTGCTGTTTCAGCTGACCACGTATTTTGTCATTTCTTATTCATCTCTTCTTTTCACACCTACCATCCATCCCGACCACCATAATTCTCTGTTAACGTCTTCTTTGTTCAAACACAAACATTCAACACTGACTGTTGAGACTCCCTTTTGTTGTCTGGGATATATTTCTGTATTTTAATAATTTCCTATTCACAGGTTTTCAAAATTCTATCCTATGCCACAAAAAGATTCAGCATGCACTTATCAAACATCAGAAATCCTGCACGATGCCACATAGCCAATACAAACCAATCGGTAAAACTTAACTACCGGTACAACTGACAGCAAATCAACAACAGAATGCAACAGCGAAATGACTTTAATGAAACTTCATGTACTGCGTAACAGTAAAATATCCTCTTTAAAACAACCTGGGAATCGGTGCCTCTGACATCCACACCAGATCCGTATTACAAGCAAAGACTGGGATATGTGGATACGGTATATTAGTGACCACTTCTGACGGCCGACCGTTCGATATTAAAACATCAATGATGAGTTGTAGATTGGTCTCCCACCTCACAGGATCACCGAGCAGCAGAACAGCTTCACATAAATATAACACAACCAATGTAATATTGTGTTTCTAACAGAAAAAAAATTGAGAAAAACAGAACAGTACTGTAAGCGATACAATGGGTTTATTTGGATACTACCAGTACTACACTTACGTGTTCTGTAAAAATTCATCTGCAACAACCAGTCAGGTAACACATCCAAACTAGACAGCTGAAGAAACTAGTCATCTGATGCAGCGACAACAGCATATCTATAATCAACTTGCCTGCACTGCAGACTATTCCATTTTTGCACAGGAATGGACTCGCCCACACAGAGAGCATGCAGAGCTATGGCCATCGTGGCTGGCATACAGCCACTTTGGCTGGCATAAAGCCATTGTTGCTGGCCTATGACCAGCGTCAGACTGCTGGCCTACATCATGCGCCTGCTTCAGCTGCGGGGAAATCACAATACAAGGGAATAAACTGGCCCAACATCTGATGGGAGATGCCTTTTGTCATGCCTGTCTATCCCGAGTCCCTCTCTCTCTTCTCTCCTGCCTCCCCTTTTCCCTCTCTTTCTTTACCACCCCTTCCTTTTCCTCTTTCCTCTGCCATGAAAAAGCTTTCCCTAAAGCCAGCTAGAGCTCCCGTGTGGCGAGAGCCCAACCAAAATTAAATTTGGTGCACTTTAAGCATACTAAAAATGGATCTAGTGAGAACTATGGTGAGTTGAAATAAAAAATCTGGAGGAGAAAAACAGCATATTCGTCCTCCACTCCAAAGTAGGGTAAGGACATACAGTCTTCAGAGTCAGTATTGTTTCATGTAGCTTTTACTTCGTATTAGTATTTTATTATTTTCTTTTTATTCTACTCTATCTATTGTATTGTACGGCGCTGTTGAACATTGGATGAGTGGCGCCTTAGTAAGTCTAGGTGATATGATATATGATATGATTAAGAACGGTGCATTCTGTACTCGTACAAGCCATATCAAACCAAAATATCGTAATTTTTCAACAGGAATTTCCAAGATCCTACCATTACTTGTCACAATCAAAACCAAAACAGACATAAAAATTTCTTTTAAAAACAAAACCAAACCAAATTAATCCTGGTTTAGTCGCCTCTTATGACATCTGGCCAAGAAACAGATTGGGCCTATTCCAGCATAAGAGCATTGCTCCTGAAGCCCAATGTGGCTGGCCCAACTCAAAGCAAATATTATGGAATAAAAACACAGTAAATAATAACTGTCTGAAAAGTCTAAAAATCATTAAGTCACATAATAGTTGTTGGTATGTAGTGTTACATGCAATAAATTCTCTACAAAAATTACCAACCTTCAATTTTAGGAAAAAATTTCTCGAATGCACAAGGCTGCAACAATGCAATATAGAAAATGAAGAACTGCATGCATCATAACACAACGATAATCATCTTCCATGAGCTGTATCAGCTGATTATATGATTAGATTGCAGAAATCTCCATGAGCTAAACTTGATACATAAACAGTTTCAACTGTTACTTGTAACGCACTTTTTAATACCGTAGTTCAACAATGCTTAAGTGTATGCTTTGCACCAATACATACAACTACAATAAAATAACACTGAACAATAAAACACCGCCACTATACTGAGTCCCCAAAAAATGAGACTTGCATAATCTTGAATATCTTGTACAGTTGTAAGTCTATTGCACTGAAATTTAGCAAGTGATATGCTGATGACCTTAGCTATTAAACGCATATATAATTTTCACTTAGTTATGTTTCTACACTAGCTGACATTACATAAAAACAGAAGAGTTATGTTGTCTTCCTCTCAAAAGTGTGAGTGGCTCTGTAAAGAACCGGTTTCGGTGTGTCTGAAGTGGCTCTGAGCCGGTTGTGTGGCTAAATCGCAGTAGGTGTTCGAAGTGACGTCCCTTTGCCTTTACACATGCATGCAGCCATGTTTGCCACTGGCTTCGTCGACGATACCCTGAGGAATACGGTCCCAAGTGTCAATCTGCTTCAGCGCGTCAATGCCGTGTCGTGGTTTTGTGTAATGTCCGGTAGTGTAGAAACATAACTAAGGTGAGGTGGCAAATTATGTATGCGTTTAATAGCTAAGGTCAACAGGATATCACACGCCAAATTTCATTGCAACAGACTTACAACTGTACAAGATATTCAAGATTACACGAGCCTCATTTTTTGGACACACTGTATAATAAACATTCAAATTTTACCGAGCAACAACATAAGTCTTAACTCAGAAATAAAAAGATAAATGACTATGATAATGACGATGATGATGATTAAAGTTCAACTATTTCATAAATCACTGCATGGCCAGATGTTGACTAAGACACAACAACATCTATTCTGTGCAGCCTCAGCAGTACCGGGCAGATACATACTCAGTGAAAGCTATATAACTAACTATTTTCACACAACACTACTAAGTCTTTCATAATGAGAAAAGTGTGGTGAAATAAAACAATCTTTGCTTCTCACATTTCAACATCAAACAACAAAGTCAGAATACCGCTGCTTTTCTACGTTGGTGGTCAACAGCATCGAGAAGTGGGAAACACTGACGAAATTTGTCCATCGTCGTCACTTTTGTGTAGCCAAGTAGTGAAGCAATGTTCTCAACTGGCCCTTGACCACACACAAGGACATGTTTGTCGAGGAACTGTCGGAACATTCGCAGTGGACTGTGAGATAGAATCACCTGCTCGTCCTTCAACTTATCATCACACACACACACACGTCTGCTCAGCAATCACCTTATCGTCACATGCAAAACACACCATGAACATTACATATCGATGGTTCACAGCACAAAGGTGCTATGTCCATTCCACTTTTTGACGAAATTGAGATTTCGATACTGGGTGATAGCCTGAGCATTTTCCGATCTCTGGACAAAATGTGAAACTTTAACTAGTTATAGAAATGAAGAAAAATGACCTTATTGACACAGTTCATCAAATGTGAGTGGATGCACAAAGGTGTTATGTCCATTCCACTCTTCCACGAAGGTTTTAAGTCCAGCCACTGACTTAATTCCTAGGCCTATGTCACTTCTTTTTGACATGTAACTTAGAATATTTATTGCACGTAATTCAATGGAAGTGCCTGTTTTGCTTACATCATTGCAAAATATCGTGATTTTGTCCATAATAGTCACAGTAAGTGCCAGTGTCAAAAGCATAAATGTCGTATCTCCACATAACGGGACATACGACCTTTGTATCTTTGCAATTTTCTCAAAAATAGGTTTTGTGGACATAATACCATTGTGCTGCAAACCATCGATATCCACAAAATGTGCTGTTCATGACCTGCATTAAACCATCATCAGACAATAAAGAATATTTCCAGAAGATTGGAAATGTTACGTAACACTGAACAGAAATAATTATGGTGCATATGTGATTGACGATTTAAAAAAAAAACAATTTTAAGCAAACCTGTAACTGAACACATCTTACACATGGCATGGCTCAATTGCACATAGTAATGTTTTGCACATAAATAATGCCTGTAATAGCCTTTACATTTTAACAGCACCACAATGGCTATAAAGCCTGTCCTGATGGTGTTAACGGTAGTGTCATGTTACGCGCTACCTGACACAGTGACTGACATGTCCTGGATTCAACTCCCAGTCTGGTCGTGTCAGGATTATCAACAGTGTATGCTTAGAGATTAATATTTCGGACCGGAAAGAGGCTTTGGTGGTGTCTTCCATAATCTGTAACCCTTGGTGGCATTTAAAATTAACGGCACTTAAATGTCATCAGGGGCTGGGCCAGTGACCATGTCAAGTACAACACTGTGTGGCTGAAGACCCTGCACAGGCCGGACACATCCACGCTCCAGCCAAATGCTGGGTAGGGAGGCTAGGTTGGAGTGATCGAGTAAGTGCAGAGGCGTGTCTTTTACTTTTTTTCTACGAGATTCTTGTAGATTCTACGCTAGCAACTCGTAGAACTGGCGAACAAAAATTTTCATGTCTACAGTTTGCTAGCTCCGCCCACAACGTGGCGTCAGACGTGATGGAAACTGTATTTTTTGTATAAATTCAGGACTGATGTAAATGATATTGTAGTTGTATTTTATTATTTATTCTCGCAGAAATAAAAGTAAAAGACATGCCTCGTGTTTGTGTACATTACCGTTGACCTGTTGGTGCCATGGCAATGAGGCTTCTACGAGAAATTGCGAGGAAGTTGTCTTACTTTCTGTAGAATTCTCGCGATATCTTGCATAGTAAAAAGTAAAAGACGCGCCTCAGATCTCGGGTGGAAGTATCCGTGGGCTCGCTGTTGCCTGGGCTGGCTGGCTGCAGGCTGGGATGGTGCGCCTTTGTGTGAAACTAGTGATCCAGGTTGTAAGGCATCCTAGTCAGTACGGAGTAGGCCATGCTGTCCCATCTGAGATAAAACAGGTGGTGTCTTCAAAACTCCATTAAGCCACTCACATTCCTTGAACAAACCTGCACTACCTTCACAACACGTGTCGTATGTAGTTACAATGTAGGTGCAATTACATGGCAGAGCAGCAGTGATTGCACGGTAGTGCTATATCGTACGTCATACATCCTTCGCATGCCGAGCCTTCATTCATTCTTCTACAACCATATGGAACAGTCTACCATTCAACCTTACTTCAAAATTTGCTGTGATGGAACTACCTACTTTCAAGCATCATCTGAAGACCTTCTTCTTCAACCAGTCTTACTACACATAGCCTGCGACCACCCGTGCCTGCGATTCAACTCCTATACCGTAACTGTATCTGTTGACATACGGCACGTTAAAAGCTGTGTAAGTAAGTAAGTAAGTACTTGAAAACGTTCATTAGGTTGGTAACTTAAATACTAAAATGATATTCTTTAACACAACCTGAAAATTGTACCTAAATTAGTTGCGACGTTTCGCTCGCCAACGGCGAGATTCATCAGGCTTGTGGTCACGTAATGTTGAGCATGTGACCAAAAGACAGTCATAGGCTGTCGGTAAGCTGTATGCCACTCCATCTATGTTCATGCAGTTGGGTTTTTTCCGGATCCAGATCGACTCCTTGACCTGCCTGGTTTTCCGATGTCCTTCTCTTTCCAAAATTTTGGCACCTGACCAACATGTGACATGATTTTCTTTTGCTACATGATCTGTTATGGCCGACTTGTTCATTTCTGCTGCCCTGCTCTTTCGGTCTGATCGTGTGAACGTTCTGTTGCTAATCGATTCTACTTCTTTCATGTGCTCCTCTTGTCTCTTCCCATAATTTCTGCTAGTCTCTCCAATATATGTGCAGTTGCATTTGTGGCATGGTACCAAAAAATGAAAGAACCCAACTGCATGAACAGAGATGGAGGGGCATACAGCTTACCGACAGCCTATGACAGTCTTTTGGTCACGTGCTCAACATCACGTGGCCACAAGCCTGATAAAGCTCGGCGTTGGCATGCGAAACGTCGCAACTAATTTAGGTACAATTTTCAGGTTGTGTTAAAGAATATTGTTAAATAGTAAGTAAGTAAGTAAGTAACAAAAACGATTAACGTGTCCGTAATGACATGTCACTTCTCGGGCATGACATGAGAATGGTAAAGTCATGGACAGCAGCGCATGAAGACATGAGTCTTGAGGCGACTGCGAAAGATGGCCAGTGACGGTGCTGACGTGACGCGCTGCGGAAGACTGTTCCAGATACGAGGGGCGGCGATTATTATATCTGCATTCCATACAGATAACCTAGCCTAACTAGGGGATAAAGTGCACTAAGCACAGTATAACAGTGCCTCAGCACTGGAGCAACTACTATAAGCTCAACTGATGTCGCTCCCCTTGCATGGTAGAGGTAGAGGTAGAATGGCTATAAAACAACCGACGACATAAATGTAACATCAACATAACAGCAATACTGACATTATTACACCTCAAATAAATAACAAGTTGAAATACCTGAACACCAAGCCAATCAGACAACTGTTGTGCTTTTGTTTTTCGTAGTGCATTGCCACTATTTGTAACGAATATAGACGGTACCAAAAAGTGACCATTGTCATCAGTTAGCAGGCGAAATGCCGACCTTGAGTGCGGCAATAAAGTGCGACCTCGTGTTATGACACCATCGATATCAAAAAACAATCCGAATTCGACTGGATTACTGTTACTTCCGACAGATGACGATGACTAAAACAAAGACAAATTAAAGCAAATAGCAAACAGCACATAAATGATAAATAGCACTGATGACAACAATCAAAAAAATATTTCACAAACTTGTCAAACTATCATCGTTACAAAAGATGAATACAAATATTTGTAACATGTATTCTGAGCATACATAAATTATACGCTTATGAAATCAACAAGAAATAACTAATTCATGGAAGTGAAAAATTAAGGATCAGGTTATCAGTGGTATACCATGAGGAGGTGTTGTCGGCCTACTACCATTCATTATCTACATGATCTTCCCAAAACTACAGAGAAATTGGCAAATATGATTCTCTTTTCCAAAGGTAAGTAAACACCAAACCCGTATTATTTTTACTTCATGCTACTGTGTTTTTTTTCTTCACATTTATTTAGAGCTGTGTTTTGTCATCTGTATTTTATACAATAACTGAATGAATGAATGACACGACAGCTTAAGACTTCAAGATGCATTGCAAGATATGCGTGATAGGTCCGAGAAATGGAGGTTGAAACAAAATACAAGTATACGCAAATTTCTGTCACTAACTAGAGGTGTAGCACAAGACAATACTTATGGACTAAACATAAGTGGATGTAGATGTGTTTGCAATTTAGAAAGAGTTGATAAAATGAAGGATTCAGCAGTAGTAACTGATTAAATGTTTCTGATCATATACACAAAAGTTAATAAAGCTTATAAAATACCTGGAGTTATTAAAAGAACTTTCAAACACGTGGACGAAATGGCTTTTTATGCCCATATAAATTACCAGTTAGAAGTGTTGTCGAATATAACAGTTCAGTGTGGTCTCCTCATATACAGGTGAAGTAAAAGAACTGAAAAAATATAGAAAGGGGCAAACAAATTTGTAAGCGAATGTTAATATATGACATCTGATAGACTGATGTACTTAAATTTGCCAAGTCTGAAATTGAGAAAGTGTCCAGGAGGCACTATCAACACTTTCAAACTGTTAACAACTAAGTACAATAACAAGAATGGTATACCATGCTTAGTTATATGTGAAGACAACCATATAAGAGGCACTCACTCACTCACTCACTGCTGCGCTTGACCAGCTGAGGGTCGTAGCGTCCTCCACATCGAACGATCCTGGCCCGCGATCCAGGCAGTAAACAGATAGGCCAACGTCTTCTTCCACTTGCTGCAGCCAATTTCTCCGTGGACGACCCGGCGGGCGCTTCCAGTCAGCAGCGGGAGGAGTGCCGGTGTGGGCTTCTATTGACACTTGAAGTGCCTGCGAAGCAGGTGTGTTCTCCGGTAGGCGACAGATGTGTCCAAATAATGAATGACGTCTGTCAGCAATAAGAGACGGCATATCTGGTAGTTTCGTTCTCTCATTGACTACTGCGTT
>Ga0209149_1001740_pt1 | contig 11463 bp, 7 predicted proteins | sample WorMetTyACAVOLI2_FD_187423 | JGI IMG/M metagenome (GOLD analysis project Ga0209149, IMG submission 187423) | Marine gutless worms symbiont microbial communities from Max Planck institute for Marine Microbiology, Germany - Olavius algarvensis... ...
GGGGGGGGGGGGGGCTCAAGCCTAGCAGCCTTATAGAAGTTTACGCCTATGATTGTGTTTCTTCACACAGCCTGGAGGGATCCAGGTCATGTCGACTATCAGAGCCGGCCCATACATTTTTTTTGTATTTCAGTAATGTTGAAATACCTTTGTGACAAGAAGCTCTGCTGTCACAAAGAGGCCGCGCGATGCTTCGTGTGTGTATAGCTTCAATACAAAACGTCGAGCGCAGTCTTTTATTATTAGTTTTGGCTTCAGATATACCACTGCATCCAATTAAATTCTTTTCTGTTCTCTTCTGCGTATTGGTCCATGCTGCAGGCCGTCACAAACAAAACATTCGACCGTGCGTCGCCGATTGTGCAATCTACACCGCATGGTGATTGGTCGTCGGTAACTGTTTTTGTCACCTCTAGTTTACACGTCCAGCAATCGATCGATAGTTAGTGGTGCGTGACCGACTGTGTCATATACTCAGCTTCATCGTCGGTAAATGTTTTTGGCACTGCTCACGTCCACCAATCTTCGATAGCCAGTTATTAGACCAGAATCGCGTTTTTTGCCTACCCCACCCACATTTGACGCCCCCGTTAGGGGAGTTCCCGTCGGAATATCGCCACCCCGTTTGATACGGAAAAACTAGAATGATGTCGCTACCCGACGGTGAAAAAAATTTGAAGATATGTTTATTCGTTTTGACACAACTCACGAACGTGACAGACAGACAGCGGACACACACACACACACACACAGACACCGCATGCCGACATAGGCCGCACTTATGCATTGCATCGCGCGGCAAAAACAAGCTAGTATTGTCTGGTCACTGTTAAGAAATTTTTGCTCAACATTTTTCGACTTTGTTCTGTGCTTTCTGTGGACAATCCAGTGTGAAGAAAGTTGACCGGCACAAGCACACTTGTCAAGTAAACTATGTTAATATTGTGCTAGCACAATGCCAGTATGAGATTATAATGTACTGCAATAGCAGTATGTTGATATAAAAGATGTAGGCAAAATAGAAACAGTTTGATTTCAGATAGCATGAAGTAATGACAATAGTGGCATACGTGCATACTGCAGTTTTAGTTAGTTTCCTGTTGTTTGCTGCAGGATATTTTGATACTATTTTACGTACGAGTTGGCCGGGCACAGTGTGGTGCAATCAGGTTGTTGCCGCAGGTTGGAAAGAATCATCTGGTATAGACGATATCAGCTCTCCATATAGTGATGTCACCGTTGTCAACCACTTGTTCATGAATGGATTGTGATGTGGCTGTCGTGTATGTGGTAACACCTATGAACTGTCGCAATTCAACCGTTGTTCTGTTGTCTTTGTCTTCTCTCTCAATGCTGCTAGGTTGCTTTCTGTCACCAGCTCATAGCAGAGACCGACCGAAAGATGAATTTTTGTTTTTTTTTGGCTGAAAAATACATAACAGAAGATAGACTTTTCAGCCAAAAACAAAAATGGAAAAAATCCATCTGAAATCTTGAAGTTTATATCAGACTCTAAAAGCTGTATTTTAGTCCAAGTCTGTCTATGTAAATGATATTACATTACGTAACTGAATTGTGGAAGAAATGCCATAGAGCTGACTATTAAGGATTTATGTAAATGCCATGTATGAATCATTCTTTTGACTGCCTGGCAGAATTTGTTAATCAGAAATTTGCCATTTTCAGCACGAAAAAAGAAAAGAAATTTGGTCGGTGTCTTGTTTTCAGGCTGTAGTTATCAGTATTACATTTTCAGATATGAGTTGACCAGCCACGTAATTTGTGAAAGTGGTTTTTGTATGCTGTGGCATGAACTGTGCATAACTTTCGTAGCGTCGTTGTTGTATTGTAAATTTTATATGTCGTTTGAAACGCTAACGTCGTACTAGAACACAGAAGGTGTTGCCAGTGTACTAACGATTTGTCTGTGATGTAGCCTGGAGTGAAGTTCACGAATTGTATAGTCAGTGTCTGTTGCTGCTGCGAAGATATGTTGATCTGGAATGTAACGGTTGGTAGGGTCTTTACCAACTTTGTTATCACGTTCGGAAATGTTTAGTTTCTTACTGATGAGAAATGTTTGTACATTTGTCGTATTGTTATTATAAAATGTATTTGAAAAATTTCTTTTACGTCATGGGCTGAACCTGTATTTTGTAACTAATTAATACTTTATTTTCTTTACAGTTTGCCATATAAGCGGAGATGGTGTGATGAAAGCAGTAAGAAGTGTATTGTTAACTGGTAGTTCTGTTGTGTACTGTATAGTAGCAGTGTAATGACATTCACAGGTTAAAATAGTTAAAAATCTGCAGGAAATCTAAGAGTTGTGACTGTTGAGTTAGTTATGAACCGGAGTAAATACGTTGCAAAAACTGTTTCTCGTAACGTTGTAAAATTGTAAATATGTGTTGTTATTGAATGATCTTTCTGTAACACTAGGAAAAATGTGTGGATGATACTGAGATTTGTATGTGCAGGATATAATGTGTTCATGTACAATAAGTAGAGGTTTTAAATGTCAAAGAGCAGCGTCTTTTAGAAAGCTTCATTTGTTTGTTAGCGTATTGTTTAACACTAGAATTTTGCTTCTCATCTCAAAAGTGCTGGCATCTGACGTAACTTGAATACATCTTGATGTGGATGCTGTTATTCTCACCGACTTTATGCTACAGTTCTATTTTTATTTGTTGGATTTGTTCCATTTGATTTCAGAATGGGTACAAATGTGACCATGCGAGCATTCGTGCCGACGACTATAATTGATTTCCTATTGTTGACATACGAAACTTGTTGTTTGTTAAGTGAAGTGGCCTTTGTGCAATTGTACAAGTTTGTGTGAGTCATTATTCTCCGAGAAATCTTTTAAAGTATTTGTGCAGTACCTTGTTAAACTGTGTACAGTAGGTTTGTGGGCATAGATTGTATTTTGTTAAAACATCTGTTGTATGTTGCCCATGGATTTGTGTATCCAGTTGGATTTTAGCTGTTTTTATTGTGGTTTTATCAAGTACATCTTTCAGAACTTTTTAATAATACACTGAAACAGGTTTTTTTGGCTTTTCATTTGAATTAGGCTTTTGCATTAACATCTGTTACAGGCTTCATACTTCTCTGTTTATATTGAAATTGTCATTAAGCCCTAACTAACCAACCAACCTATTTGTGAGTCAATTCTTCACTGAGAATTTGCAGTTTTAACAGAAGAATTATATGTGCAGTGTATTGTTTTATTCATTTTCATTAATTAATACAGTGATTAAAATGTAACTTGGATGTGATGCTATTTTAATATGCTGACTGGTTTTCAAGATTTGTTTCTTGCATATACATAAATGATTGCTGCATTGCACCAGTGATGGTAAAATTCAGCGTTTCATGGTTGCACATGTTGGTCCATTATTTCCCTGGAACTGGATTGGTGAATTAAACCTTCCTTTCCATTCATTGTCATCTTTTTTGGCTTCACTGCCATAACCTGGTAAGTGCTGTCCCGTAATGTATTTAACCTGTCTGGAATAAATATTTCTAACAGAATTAAAGCCAGATAGGACAGCACAATATAATCTACTTGTTGTGACGGTGTATTAAAGTCCAGCGAGCCAACCAGCCCTTTCTATACATAACTGTTGTTTATTATCATGTACATGGTCTACTGTTCTTGTTGTCTGCCTGTGGCTTGTATGTCTGTAGTTAGTTTCACCTGCAGCATACAGATATGGTCGTCTTCTTATTGGTTACAAATGTGTGCATCTGGCATGCATTTGTTTGAGACACTGCTAAAATCTTGTGTGCATTATATTGATGAATTTTACAATAGCATTTTGTTAGTCTCAAAAATGATTTTGTGTAAGATTATTTTGCTCCTGTATTGTTGCATGTTATGTGTTACTGGGGAGTGTTTTTTCTCATTTGTTAAACAGACCATTAGTAAAGTGCATGCAGCACCCAGTATCAATTTTATTTTTTTGTGGATTTAAGTTACTGAAGGATTTATGGTGGACTCAGAAAATTTACTGTTATTGGCAGTCATTCGTTTATGAAATGAAGTCCACAAAATTTAGCAAAATTTGAACCCTCCCTTCCATGGCAGAGCTAAAAAAAATTTTCCTGCCAGGGCACAACTGGGGCAGTATAATTTCTAATTTACCTCATTGACAGAAAGTGTGGTTTCTGTCCTTAAGTTTTGTTGAAAATTACAAATATATAATATTGTGTTAAATTACTATTATTTATCTTTCATATTTCACAAGGTACTGTAGTTACACATTTAAGGTGCATTGGGTAATATACCACAAGCCTTGTGGCAAATTTACTGCTCAGTCCAACAGTGAAAGAATTTTTAAAATAGGCCATTTCTCAAAGTTATGAACGAATATCGAGTGGCGTGTTTCTATGGACCATGGTGTATTTGCTTGCTGACTTCTGAGCATTCACTGCTTTTTGGATGACATTTATGTATTCTGGCGTATTAAGTATTGTGATGAAGAATGTTTAAAAATTTCAATTGCACATGTCCCTTTTGGACCACCTGTCCCATGTCCACTTGCATCCACTATTGCACGGACCCTTTGCCATCTGTGTGGATTCATAAATGGATGACTCCTTGTTAATTGTGTACGTGGTAAAGCAGATATTTTTCAATTGCAGATAATTGTGATTTTTTGTAACATTAATCATGTGTGATGCATGTGAAAGATAAAGTACTAACTTCCATTTTTTCCCTAGAGTTACTTTTATGTCCATTTTGATTGGTCTTAGACCATTTGTTACTGCAAATTAGGTTGTGGCTTGTAACTGACATCATTTAGGTATTATCACGTTGCATAAGAGTGTTGTTTCTTGCCTGTCTATAAGGTTCGGTAAAGTTCTTATGTAACTCTGCTGTCAACGTGACTTGTGACCCTTTTGTAATAATTGTATAACGAGAAAATTCAGTTTCTGTAAATAGTATGAACACTGTTGATGTTTACTTGTTAATAACAGTTGTCGGTTGTTTGTAAGAAATCCCCAAGAATGGTGAATGTAAAGAGCCTGTGTGTGCAAACACCCTGTGTGTCAGTTTTGTTAACGCTTTTCACTCGTGGCTGCTTCGTGCAATAGCTGTCCAGATGTACTGTGGTTTAGTTATGGTATGTTGTATGGTGCCGCTCAGTTTTGTGTGCAAGTGTTACATATCAGTGCTCTTGTCTTTGATATCTTCTGCTTTAACTTCTCTGCAAGTTTTCTCTCAGTACAGCAGTACATTTACATCTTCCTTCATTAACCTTCGTAATCTGTTAGTCTTTTAAAAAATAAAATTTTAGAAATATACTGATGCGGTTATTTCCAAAAATGCACTTTGCACAGTAAGACGTATAGTATTGGTGCTGCAGTGTATTTTTCCTTATACAACGACTAGTAAGTGCATTACATATCATCAGTTTGAACGTCCGGTGTGTGATTCAGGTTACTGCCTCATAGATTTCTTGGCAGGTGTATTCTAGGCATTTGTGTGTGTAGTAATAGCATTTGTGACACTGTTCTGTTCATGTTGTTGCTTCCAAGTGATTGGCCTTAATCATGTGTAGCCTTTGATGTATCCAGATTTCAGTTCATTTCATATATGGTGATAAAGCCACACTTGACGGTGTGTAACGTTAGCTCATAGACTGTTGTGAACTTGTGCGCATCACTTAAGTGCTATATAACTCTTGATACTTTGCACTCCAATCTGTCATGAGTCTTTGGTCAGGTGCACCTGCACCAAGCTCGGTTTAACTGAAGGTTAAGTAATGTTACGTTGCAGTTACATACTAAATGTTGGCTAGATATAACTAGCCTTCAGTCTCTGGTTAAGGACTTGTGAAATGTTAAAAACGACCAGCAAAAGTGACTTTGTTATTGTTGACTGATATTTTGAGCAACTGTTGCAACAAACATATAATGAATGTTCCGAAAATTGACATGTTTGAACAATATGCAAGCATGAACTTTTTAAGTCTTGCGGTTGCTGTGACGAGTAAAGGCCAAATGGGCCATCATCACTGTATTGCTGTGCCCATCAGCAGACCTGTGCTGTTACGATACTATAATCTGCCATTTCAGTGTCTGGTGGAGAATGTTTGCAAATTTTTATGGTCACTCGTCACGTACCAGCCGTCAGCAAATGTCATTATGTGCCAACTCATGGCTCGGAGCTATTTTTAGCACTGAATAACAAAACGTGGCAGTTAATTTGGTACAACATCATCAACTTCAACTTTCGGTTAATAAATAAGCAGAGTTTACTTAGCCAACAGAGTTGAACAGACTAACCTTGCTTGGTGTAACCAGGTCATCAATCATTGATGCTGAAAAAAATTCATGTACTATAGATATGATATAGCCTACTTTATGTTGAAAATGCTGTTATAATGCAGCCAACTGATTCCAGATATACAGGGTGAGGCAAAATAAAATGTCCTAACACAAAAATCGCTATATCTCAGAAATGCGTGAATATTTTTGCACCAAATGTTGCTCATTTGTTTAGCACACAACATTTCACAAATATGTTGCCTCATGCCGTATTTGCTTGATGTACCCCAAATTGACGGAAACAACTTTCAAGAATGAATTTCGCAACTGAACAAAAGGAATGGCTTGGCAAGCAGTGCCCAGACTTCATTGGACTCCTGGCCACCAGATAAACCAGATCTGACCCCCTTGACTAACACGTGCGGGGAGCCATGTTGGAGTTGTTCCAAGAGCTGAAACCAAAACTGCAGAACGTGACGGACCTGAAACAGCACTGCAGACTATCTGTAATGATCTGCTTGATGAAAAAAATTCTAAAATCTTTTCCGAGCTTTTGTAAACGACTCATGACATGCGTCAAAGCTCAAAGTGAACATTTAACTTGTTTAGTGCAGTTCATTAGCTAGTTAAGCTCGTGCAACATTTCAGCATTTGTTTCTCAACGTTGCAAATTTATGAGAAGTTAGATACCTTAAGCCATTGATTAGCAAAAATTGAACTTTGACTTTAATGCTGCAGCACTTCGCCAAATATTAAGTTACTAGTGTAAAATTAAACAGACTTGTGAAGAAATATGTACTGAATAAACGAGGAAAATTGGTGTAAGAATTTGTTGCGCTACATAGATATCACGATTTTCATGTTGGGACATTTTATTTTGCCTCACCCTGTATAAAATTATTAAGTGGCTAATGGCTGGATTAAAGAACTTTTTGACTGTAGTAAAAGCTAATAGGATTTTTCTCTTACAACATGCAAGTTAAAAGCAATGTGGCAAGTTGTTGCATCCTGTGCAGTGCTAGTTGTTGTCCGATGTCGAGGTAGTGCTGCTAAGCTATTAACAAAGTCTCTATAGAATTGTTATATGTGGGTGTTCTCACTTGGAAAAGTACCAATTTCTTAATTGAAATGCTGCCTCAACAGTGCTGTGTTCTGTGGAGTGATGTCATCAGTGTGTTCACATGTGAATGCCTTGCTGAACTTGCTTTACCTTTGAGGTTCTGCATTGTGATCTCTTAACGTGTTAACCTTGTGATCCTCCAACAACTGTGTGATGTTGTGAAACGAATAGTACACGAACGTATGTACACATGGTACAGGTGAGGCTGCTGTACGTAGTATTTGTCATTGGAAGTTTATACAATAAAAGTGGTATTTAAAATTTTTGTTAACATTTATTTTCTTCAAAAAGGAGTATAGTGCACTGTACAGCTGAACCACACACTGGGTCACTTCACTTTCTGGATCAGTCTTTCACGCAGCAGAAACACTCGACTCGCAGGCCGCAAACAGTACATTGTCGTGCGCATTTACATGTCCTCAAATAAGAGAGTGATGCAGACGAGTCGGCTTGCAGACGTCTAACCGCGAAATGTCGTGCTTAAATGTCTGCAAGCGTATTCATCTGCATAACTGCTTAAGTATGATAATGATAAATAAATATTTCGGCACTTAGCGATTCCGCTGAGTGGCAGGACTAATCCAAAAACTGAAATGACCCACTGGACAAGAAAATAACTGATGAGCACAATTAGCCGATACAAATCGATTCACTGAGCCAGCACACTAGCATTCCTAGAAACAAGGTCTGCGGAACTGTACTGCTCGTTCACCATCATTTGAAAGAAGTCGCCCATGTTCCACCAACACTAGATACATTCACAGTGTGACATGCAGGCTGTTGGGCTCATGCACATTACAACTGTTACATAGTATATAATGGCACACACACAGTTCAGTCTTCTAGTAGCTTGCTTAAACTGTATCATCCAACAACCTTGCTGCACTTCTGTCTTCTTGTCAGTCCAGTCTGTGATGTACTGTTGATCATACAATCTGCAATTTGCCTCTGTTATGTAATGATGCTAGTTGTCATCAATATACTGTAATTTCTTATAAGACTATCACAAGTATTGAAAGCAGTAGTTTGCAAGCAGTCTCATCTCTCCTAGCTGGTCTGGAAAATATCAGCCAACTAGAGGCCGATTCCATGATGTGCTTAAAGCACGGTCATTACAAGAAGTTAACATCAAAAGTCGATGGAGGCATAACTGGAAGTCGGCTCAGGTGGTCAATTCTCACCTAGTGTGTGACCTCACAATCCGGCAACCAGGTTTCGACCTCCCTCGGCAACAGTGGTCTCTGCTGAACCGTTTTCGCACGGAACAGGGACACTGCGGTGCCTGCAGAAGGAAACGGCAACTTACAGACACTGATCTGTGTCCTTGTGGCGAGACCCAGACGATGTCTCACATTGTCGAATCCTGTCCCCTGACAAAACTGAATGGTGGCTTATCTCGGCTATACTCTGCGGATGAGGACGCTGTTTCGTGGCTGACCAATTATGGTAAATGACACGCATACGAGAAGAAGAAGTATATGAAGTACAGACAACCACTTGACTAATCGGAAGATATTTTTTCTTCAAGTGTAGGCCTAGGCCTACTGTAGTGTACATAATAGTAATTTACAGGCAACCGAAACCAACCACGTGCCCTACGCATATCTTAGTACAGGGGGGAGTTCACTGTGCTTGGTCGAGGGGGATACAATTGTTTTCAGGGGGTGAATATTCCCCCTATGATGTGGCTACATAAACCCCCGTATAATACGTTAATTAGCAAGCGGTACGTAAACGCTCCGTTATTGAGATCACATTTCCGTCTGTCCGTCTGTTTGTAACGCGTGTGAGCCGTCAGTAAACAACAGAACAGAAACTATTTACACCACCTGATGAGCCAGCGATGTGGCTAGGTGGCGAAAAAACGGCGCGAAAATATTCGCAATCAATTGAGCCATGGGGCGGTTATGTACCGGTAGACAGAAAACACACAACGGCGCACAACGGCACAACAGCACCGTTGCGTGTCGTCACAGTCGTTGTACGCTGGTTAATTGTCATTATTTATTGCCCATCTCGTGGCTCGGATAGTGTCAGGACTCCTGACACTATCCGAGCCACGAGATGTTGTGCTGTTGTGCCGTTGTGTGTTTCCTGACTCAGGAGTACGTGTTAGTGCCAGTTTTCAAATAATTCCACGCCTCATGGATCGGTTAGGGTCGGAGGTACGGGTTAGTGTCAGTTCTCGTAGTTTTGCTTTACGAATGTTTGTCTATGCCGTCATGTTTTTGCCGTCCCGTCTGCCGTCCCTTGCCAGAAAGGTCATTTTTCTGTTCCACATGTCTGTCATGTCACTGTGTAGGCAGACCCCACAATAGCGCCGCTGCGTTTTCTACGGACCCTGTTATGCACCGGTATACAGGGGTATTAAAAAATCGTGATTTTTAACGAATATCTTGCTTTATCTTCGAAACCATAGACCCCTTACATTCACAGGACTGTAGGGGCTCATCCTCAGGTCTGCGAACTTGGGTCCATTGCACTTTTGCAAAAAAAATCGATTACTCCACCACAGGTGGCCGATTTCGGTGAAACTTGGCAGGCTGATGCAAAATAACGCGCCGATTACGGTGATATGGTCTAAATCGGGATCGGAAGTAGAATTCCAATATGGCGGACGTTAGTTTTTCCAAACCAGAAGTAGTTATATCTCAGCTGTGGATTGTGAGATATGTCGTCGAAATTTGGTTTGCAGATACTTTGACCTTTTAAAGACACTGACATCAACCAATCCGAAATCGGAAGTAGTATTGCGCTGCCCCGGTGGCCATCTTGAAAATCAATAAAACGTCATTACTCAGCTGCAAGTAAGTGGCCCGATTTCGATGTAATTTGGCAAAAACGACAAAAAATTCAAACACTTGTAACTTCAACACTGCTATGCCGATCATGACAAAATTTTTCCATGTAATAGCCACCATGAACGGGCCTTCGTGGGTGGCTCCATGACTTTCCCAACCAAATACAAGATGCCAAGATGGCGGATAGCGGCCATACTGAATTCTGTGAAAAGCTTTTACTGGATGAATATATTTGCATGGATGAATATATTTGCATACAATTTCATACAATACTACAACACGGGCAGACTACGGACAACAACTGCAAGAAAGTTTCAGCCTACAATTTAGTCCACGTCCAGACGTCCAGCGCAGCAATGACTACAGCTTCTAGTTTCAGTCTGCACTCTGCACAGACTGTAATCAGTACCATCTGTTGGCTGTTTCCACACTGTGTCACTGTGTGGAGTGCGGACTGAAAAACAACAGATTATTTACTACTGAATAATTCCATCAGTGAAGTAATCATTGACACCCTAATGTTGTTATCCTGCAAATGCAACGCTAAATGCATTTGTTGGATATTAAATCTGCTGTATTCTTTCTATCTTTGTATCTGTCCGGGACAGGCATCTTGGCGACAGTGCTACCAATCGATGTGAAAAGTTTGAATGATGGTAGATCTGTCATCCAAACAGGTCTTCTCCCCTTTAGGTGACAATATCTTTAGGGGTCACCAAATGCGAGACCAACAAGAGGTCAAAGTAATTTGACAAAAAGCGCCTCACGGGGGGCCCATTCCCCGGTTAGGGGTCACCCCAGGGGGTCGAAATTTCTACCACTGAATTCCTGGGGTAGGGGTTCCTATTAGTGTTCCATAGTAACTATAGGCCTAGGATGCACCGTTTGGCCACAGTGCACGCGCATAACAACCAACCGACGACCAACGACGTCACGACACAGCCTATCTCAATAAGCGCCTCTTTTACTAAAGTAAAGTGAGGCGCTTAAAAAAGGGAGGAGGGGGTCGGTTTTTGGGCCTCTGAAAAGCCATGATGATGATGACGATTTGACCACGACTATCTCGAAGACGATAAGTCACAGCATTAAATGTCAATTAGAGCTTAACATCAGCTCGATGACAGCTTTCTAAAAATGTACCGTATTTCCTCGAATAGAAGCCCCCGGCGTCTATTGGTACAAACGGCTCGGACCCCCGGCCTGTATTCGAGGCCCGGCGTTTATTCGAGGCCCGGCGTCTATTAACACCAATGGCTCGGACCC
>Ga0209149_1001741_pt1 | contig 11460 bp, 7 predicted proteins | sample WorMetTyACAVOLI2_FD_187423 | JGI IMG/M metagenome (GOLD analysis project Ga0209149, IMG submission 187423) | Marine gutless worms symbiont microbial communities from Max Planck institute for Marine Microbiology, Germany - Olavius algarvensis... ...
GTCGAACCCCTCGCAGCATGTACCTATCTACGTCGTATCTTCAATAGTTTCCGAGTTATACGATGCTTAAGTCAATGCGTAACTCCAAAAATCGCTATTTTTTACCACATTTTTGTTTCCCCTGGGGACGCCCCTGGGGCAATCACGCTAAATGTTGTATTGATGTTAAGTGAATTACCATTTCTGAGATACAGCGAGATATTTGTGAAAAATAGTCATTTTATCATATCCCCTTGCATTCGACGACCCCGTTAGCGGGGTTCCCGTCGGAATATCGGCACCCCGTTTGGGATGGAAAAACTAGAACGGTGTCGGTACCCGATTGTGAAAAAATTTCGATATCTTTATTCGTTTTGACGTGATCCACGAACGTGACGGACAGACACTGCATGACAGCAAAGACCGCGCTTGCATCGCATCGCGCGGTAAAAACTGGTGCCAAATTATACAGCTTAGTGATGGACAGCATCACCCAAGGTTGTTACACAGTGCCCACCTTGAATACGCATGACTTACTTGACTTGTCGCTCGCTCCCAGTGGATAGGCCACAAACCACTCCTCCATCTAACTCAAGTCTTGTGCTCCGCCTCCATTTTTACCGCGCGACGCGTAAGCGTATAGCACGGACTATGCTGTGGCAAGATGTCTGTCCGTCCCACACACGCCGGTATTCTATCTAAACGGTTATACATTACATATCCTCAAAGTTTTTCATTGTCGGGTAGCCACACCATTCTAGTTTTTCCACACCAAACGGGTTGGCAATACTCCGACGGGGACCCCCCTAACAGGGGCGTCGAAAGCAAATGGGATATGAAAAAATCACGATTTTCGACCAATATCTCGCTTTATCTCGGAACTGATGCAAGATAGAGCCATAGTTATACTACGGAAGGCGAATATAGGAATGGTACCAGTTTCGAATGGTACCAGCTTTCGAATGGTACCAGTTTGAATGATCTTGAGTGACCTCTAACCCACATTTCACGATATTATTCAACGTCAAATAACTCAAATACTATAGAGCTATATTTACAATGTCGGACCAACAGAAAGTCGTATATATGGTCTGTCGAACGGCGCCAATGTTAATGACCTTGACCTAACCCAGTTATCCAGGTCAAGCTATTCTTTGACGCTGAATATCTCAGAAACGGTACGAGATACAGACATAGTTTCAATGGAATAGGGAGGGACTTACACGCGCCCTACTCAACAGCGTCATTTCGAATGATCTTGAGTGAACCTGAGTGACTTAGCAAAATATTCAATGACACAGCGTCGCGCGGTCTCTCTGCGACAGCTGAGCTTCTCGTCTTCTTCTTAGCTGGGACAGTAGTATTGGCTTCTGATTAGTTTTACTCGATAACTCCTGGTTGCTGATTTTTCTGGCCACTGTATTTTCACCGGTATTAAACTATAAACGTTTGCTGAAAATTTCGTAACAAACGCGTTCATAAACTTTTTAAAATTTTTATAGGAACGTTTATTACATCTCTGGACCGGTTAACATTAGAGGGTTAATTGACAAATCAAATCACGAATCATATTAACTTCATGCAGTGCACTTACGTCATTACATGCACTTTAAGCCAGCAATCTCGGCTTTCTATAAAGCTTCTAAAATTACTAAAGTACATTTTAGGTGCAAAAAACTGAGAACTTGCTTTGGTGCACTTGAAAAACGTGCAGATTATACTGCACGTCGTGCTCAATTATACGCATAAATCGTGACCTGCTGAGTGTGCAGTGACTCGGTAAAATGAAGCCTCAGGCTGCTGCAGTGCACGAACGTGATCGCAGGAAATAGCTCGTCATGGCAGGCTGCCAGGGGCAATTGTTGGCCATACTTTTAACGAAGAAATAACATTCATTTATATCATGGTGTGCTTTCATGGCGGGCAGTTGTAAAACTCGTCGTAAGACATCAAGCACGAGTAATCTCTGCAACTGCTTGGTTAACCCTTTAACGGGCACATTAAAACCGCAGAGCAACTCACCATTATACAGCAGTATGGTGATTGGTACACTGGCAGTTGATGCAGTTACGTAATTTGGTACAGCGTGGAGGGGCCTGGGCGGGCTGCGGCCCCGCCCAGACCCCTTCTCGCTGTATCAAAATTAACAGCCCACCCATCAACGGCAAGTGTACCAACTTCATATTATATTCGATACGGCATTATAATTGCCTTTGCACTCTAAAGGGTCAATTGACCTGTCATTATATCGTCATCATCTCATCATGATAACCGTCATTATCTACAAGTATTGCTAATGCCCCTGCTACAATTTGAACATAGGATGCACTACACAATGAAAGTAAATTGAGTCTATGCACGCTTACGCCCCCATAGCCGCGGGCCTGTACGCCGTACGGGCTGTACCGGTAAATTTGCCTTTTTCCTACAGTTTAAAAGTTACATGTTTTTCTTTCGGTTTATGACCTTCTTGTTTGCTTGTGATATTAGCCTAAGACAAATTCCTGTGTACGCCACTGGCGACTAAACATAATGTCATTTTACGTGCGTTATCTCGATCGTTTGTGCGCTTATATAGTGAACATCAAACAACTCTGTGACGTAACTGGTGGATTATACAGGATAAGACGGCAGCGAGATGAACGAGGGACGACATTCCTATACTCATACGTCTACGTCAGCCCAGTCGGGCACGAGAACTTCAGCCGGTAGTGCTAGACGAGGACTCCACTCCGACGTTGGTTATAACGACGACCGTCGCCGATATGGAGGCAAGAACCAGTCAACGGTGCGTCAGAACGGCTGGGACGCTTTAGAGACGTCGCCGGTTTCGTCGTCGCCGCAGCCCGAGCGTCCGTCCAGTCGGCTCGTCTACGATGGCAGTCGCAGGCCGCGTTCCGTAACGGCGTCGAACAGCGGCGCGACGAAGACCGGCGGCGAACGCGAGTTCCTCGTCAACGTACAGCGAGAGTTGGAGGACCAGCGCGAGTCGTGGCGCTCCGAGATTGACAGACTGTCGCGTAGCACTGTCCAGTTGGACACGGCGGACCGCTTGCCAAGTCTCGAGTACTTCCCTTCTGGCGGGTCTTCGTCGCCGACGGATGCCGGGACCAACAGCTACGTGGACACGAGCGGTCCCGTGCCGCTGTTCAAGGCGTTCGTCGACGTGAGCGAGTTCGACGCCAACGACGTGCACGTGACGGTCGACAAGCTGGCCGACAAGATCGTGGTACAGGCTCGCCAGCCGCCGGTCGGTGCCGCTGGCGTGTCGAGGTCCTTCACACAGCGTGTCCAACTGCCACGTTTCGCTGACGACGCGCGTCTTGTCGCTCGCATGAACCACCGAGGCATTCTCAAGGTAAACAAACGCCGCATTTTTTGTTTCGAACTTTCTCAATGTATTTCAGTGTTATAATCAGCGTTGCCAGTTTTGTCCTTAAAGTGACGTCCTTGTCCTTACGTAATTGTCTCTGTCCTCATGTTTTGCACAGTTTTCGTACGACTAAATAAATCCAGGCTCGTTAACAGATGCTCCATATTTGTACGTCACAGTGATAGGTGCAGTGTGCCGCACTGAACCTATCAGATGCATGCTCTGCGTGTACCGCAAACGGCAGTGGCGTAGCCAGAGGGGGGGTTCAACCCCCCCATTCGCATCGAAGCCGTTTTTTTCACAGCCGTAAAGTTACTGTTATTAAATATTATAACCTCTCTGACTCGAAGGACAATTAACTCGCACGATTTGCGCAAAACCAACCATTTAGGGGGGAGTCTATTGTCCACCAAGAAGTTGATTGCTATTATGGTAGAATGCGTCTTGACCTGGATCCGTGAGCAATATTTGGTTGTCTGTAACATTGCAAAATGAACCATTTTGTGCATTGTTCGTTTTCAACCAGTAATAAAATTACTTCAAAAGGGTGTCAGAGAGTGCATCACAGACGTGTGATTTTGATGCAAAAAATGCAAAAATTTTCTGGGAAGGGGCATAGCCCCCTCCCCCATACACTCGTTCAAATCAAGTAAAATTGTGATAATTTACTTGTTTGTTAACGTAAACCATATAAACACGATGCGGACTGTGTTGTCGTATTACAGTAATTATGTGTCGTATTAATACGAAGATTACGTATAGGCTACCATAACCTATACTTTAATATCCAGACACCGTATTCTTACTTCCCCAGAGTATGGGCGAAATGTGTACGTGTGTGTGCAGCTCGAAGTGCCGCTGCTCTATTATTTCCCGCCGGAAGAGCGCGACATGACGCGCGACGGGCTTGCCAAGTCATTCGTCTACGAGGTCCGCGACGACCCGACTGACCGTTCGCGCCAGCTGATGGAGATCCTCGTCAATACCGGGCACGACGTCTCCGCCGATCAGTTGCGAGTCGAGGTGGACGACACCGACGGACTGCTCATCACCGCCGAGAAGTCGACGTTCCAGGGCTACGGACAACCTCGCCGGCACGTCATCAAGCGCTACACGCTGCCGCCCAACGCCGACGTCGACGCCATCACGTCACAACTGGGCGTCGACGGCCGACTCACCATTCTCATACCGATAAAACGGAAATGACACGTCATCTTATAGGCATACATGTTTCGACGAAAGTATGGACTAGAGCTCGGGGATGTTCCTTGAAAAGATCGATTCGACATGTCGATGTCGGCATTACAAAGCCAATATGAATATTTTATTGCCTAGTTTGTGTCTGTACTAAACTGCCGTGACTTAAGTGTAACTAGTGAAATTATTACGTCACATCCAGTTTAATGGTTTTGCTAACTTCCTTTTGTTGTTCACTCTGAAATGTCGTTGTAATTGCTATTTAATTTTAGGCGTATGGTATAATACATAGGCTTACGGCCCATGTGGGTCCCAGGCACTGTTGTTATAGAATAGGCCCAATCCGTCTCCTGGCCGGTTGGCGTAAAAGGCGACCTGAACCAGGGATAGTTTGGTTTCGTTAGGTTTAGTTTTTTTTTGTGTTGTGTATTATTTCAGTTAGCCTAGTTTGTCTGGACTACTTTGCCAAATAATTGGCTAGCCAGGTCATCTCCAATGATGCCTATGTTGAGGAGTACATCTCCACAAAGAACAGTTGTACGAGGGTCCGTTAAGCTTTAAACAAAGCAGTTCATATGAACTGTTTTGATGTTTTCATTAGTTTTAGTTACTATTATTTTTTAGTTGTTCATCTTCATCATGATCATCCTGTCACAACTTTCGAGCTCTCTTACATTTTAAATAATAGGCTACCCTAAACAACATAAACTTCCTATCTGAAATTAATATCTTTAACAAACTTAATTTTCGCATGGCACGATATAGCCTTTTTGTGCTGAAAGTGCCGTTAAACGCCAACCAACCAACGAACCAACCAACCTGTACATACATACGACTACACCATAGCCGTATATATGCTGTGGTGTGTGGTATACCAAACCGAATACTAAGTGGATTGAATGGACTGAACTGAGCGACTGGCATCTTATTTACATAGGGGGCCAAATGGCACTGAAATCGGTTCATTCGTTTTCAGAATATAGCTGGAGATTAGCACGTTTGTCGTAGGTTGTAAAATACATGTATTACAAATGTTACGATGGAAATATTTGAAGATGTCCTGGCTGTCGAAAAATCCTTTGGCGGTCGGAGCAAAGAAAAAACCCAACGACCTTACAACGCTGCCCAAACACACCCATAGCTGCTTATGATGGACAGGATGGGGAAAAGGAAAGGTGAGTGCGGAAAGGTCACCAATGTTCCCATCTCTTAAAGTTGAGGCTTGAACACAACGAGAAGCTGCACTACTGTTTAGTTGCAGGTGCGAAAAAAATGAGTCGGATCCCCAAGATGAAAAATTTCACACAGTTGAAAATCTCAGCTTCACTGTTGACGGCATGCATGTTTGCTCGCGAACTTAGCGTTTTTATTTCTCCAACATCTGCTTGAGCCGTCTGACAGCGTATCGTTACTGTTTTTTTGTAAAACATAATGCAGAGACTTACTGTTTAATCCAGGGCGACCTGACGGCTGCAGTGTCGATGATTATTGCTTTGTATCATTAACAGTACATGTACATATTGCACATAGGCCTACGATCTTCGACACAAAACATCCCCTTTAATTTTTATAGTTGTGCAAGAAAACAAATTGGGATGTTTTTTGTGAGCACTCTGTACGTAATATACACCTGTGCCAAAAAATGAGACTCACATAATCTTGAATATCATGTACAGTTGTAAGTCTATTGCAATGAAATTTTGCGCACAATATCATGATTGATGACCTTAGCTATTAAACGCGTATATAATTTGCTACCTCACCTTAGTTATGTTTCTACACTACCTGACATTACGCAAAAACAGCAAAGTTATGTTGTCTTCCTCTCAGTAGTGTGAGTGGCTCTGAAAAGAACCAGTTTTGATGTGTCTTAAGTGACTCTGAGCCAATTGTGTGGCTAGATCACATCACAGTAGTGTTCGAAGTGACGTCCCTTTGCCTTTACACATACATGCAGCCACGTTTGCCACTAGTCAACAGCTTTGTCGATGATCCTCTGAGGAATACGGTCCCAATCTCAATGAGCTCGTTAATGCCATGTTTCGGTTTTTTGTGTAATATCAGTTTGTACAGAAACATAACTAAGGTGAGGTTGAAAATTATGTATGCATTTAATCGCTAAGGTCGTCAGGTTATCATGCTACATTTCATTGCAGTAGACTACTTTCAACGGTACAGGATATTCAAGATTACGCAAGTCTCATTTGTTTGGAACACATTGTTATGCAAGCATATATTGAGTAATTACGAGTGTATATATATATAGTTGCACTGTAGAGTTTTGTACCAAGCTATTTGTATACTACCTCAAGAATTAGGTTCTGAAATCAGAAAACGTGTAACTGTAATAGCTTTAGGTAAAACACATGTAGTTTGAAGAGCAGTGTACAGTTAACAGCTTCACTGTATCTCAAAAAGTGTCCTAAGTTTGACTGGCTATAGCTTTAACACATCCACCAATTTTTACAATTTTTGGCAGATGTCACTCACTTTTACTTACTTTATAATGCTCTGAAGTGAAAATTTGACGGTATGACGCGATTTCCACGTCACTGTTATAGCGTCACGGCCAATACCTCTATGGTCACGGCAGCGCTGTGTCAACATGGTTTTCAGAGCTAACGATGAAGTTTTAATTAAAAGTTTGTACCAATCCGCCACTGAATTGGTACAAACCTTTAATTAAAACCTTATCATCAGCACTAAAAACCATTTTACACAACGCTCCCGTGACGCTATAACAGTGACATGGAAAACGTGTCATTTCCGCTTATAAAGTAAGTAAAAGCGAGTTGTTTGAGAAAGTTATATCTGCAACCGATTTTTGAATCTCTGCTGATGACATGTGCCAAAAATTGGTGTATGTGTGTTAAAGCTATAGCCGGTCAAACTTGAGACATTTTTTAAGCCACACTGTATATGCTTTCAGTGCCGGATTAACCCTTCGGGGGGCCCTATGCCAACACGAAATGGGGGGCCCTTCTAACCCCCGTCCCCTCCCTTTCCCTTTCCCCTCCCTGTCCTTAGAAGTAGGCCCCTGAAATACAGCTAGCGGGTCTGGGGGAGCTCTGTAAGCTCCCCCAGTGGGGTGTGGGGCGGAGCTCCAGCGGAAATCGAATTTGGTGCATTTTAGCCTTAAAATCTGACATCTGGTGGCACCAATTTTTCTAATTTGCCTGAGAATCAATTGACCACAGTGTACGCATTATTTTAAATTGTACAAGAAAACGTTTAGTTTGAGGATTTTCTTGGCCCATAGCGCCAAGTCTAACCCCCTTTTATAAAAATGCCAGGTGCTTTTTAAAACTGGTACACATCTGGTAAAACAATCTAATACGTCTTCATACTCGGATACTCCCGTAATTATAAAACGTTATGTGATAAGAAAAATTTAGCAGATGGCCGCGGGGGGCCCTATGCCATGGCATAAATGGCACTATGGTTAATCCGGCCCTGTATGCTTTGTCAGTAGCCTCCATTGTCTAGTGTGAACATAAGGACAGGCAGTGCGCGTTTGCAGTCATGCCATATTGTTTGTTCCATTACTTTAGAGTGTTCTCGTCAAATACATCGTCAAACTTAGGCCTACTATGTGTGATTTTTTCGGCAAATCTATGACATAATGTACAGACATAGGTGCATGCAGAAATTTTACAAGGGCAGCAAAGTATACTCCTCCCTCCTGCCTTTCTCCTACATTAATAGCCAATTTTTGACATGTGACAAAAACTATAAAAATTGGCACAAGTGTATTAAAGTTATAGCCAGTCAAATTTGGGACATTTTTTGAGACGCAGTGTAATATTAAATTAAAATTATAAGCAAGTCTTTAGCTGTAGTTTATAATATTTCCATTGAACAAGTGTAAGTACTGCATAGAGACCACAAGTCTCGTGCACATATCAATAACGACTCATAAAGCGGAATCGAAGTATGCCCAGTTAGCCGTGGATAGTTTACTGTTCTACTGCTGTCGTCAGCTCTCTTACCCCCTTTTACAGCAAGCACTATTTTACTAAAAAATCAAATCACATTGCAGTTGTCACAACAACCCTGAAACCATTGCATAAGTGTGCAAGTCAAATTTATTTGATAACTACAACTGCATTTTAACAACTGACAAAAGCGAGAGTAGTAAAAAATGGACGCAAATTTACTTTTTCACTGTAAAAAATAACATTTATTCAGAAGACTTCATTGCACGGTTGCAGTACAAAGTACCACTAATTTTACAAGTACTACAAAACTTCGTTAATTATCTACATTGTTTGCTATTGGGTTGGTGTTTCCTGAGGATCGTGACCAATACAACTGGCCATGTGTGTGATTTGACGGCTGGATAAATTTTGAACAGCTGCATCTAATTCCATAGAAATTAGTACATTTTATCACTAGGCAATTCTCTCACTCACAGCTATAATTAGTATTACACTAACTACGGTCACACAGAAGCACAGAAATGAATTTATTATTATTGACACAACTGATGAGCTGCTGACAACGAACCTCAGATTACTAAATATATATCAGTTTTCCAGAAAATGTAATTAAGACAATTTATGTATCACATATTTCTAATCATTCTGTATTTTGTATGCACTGTAACAATGTACATTATTAACACTAAACAGCCATGGCCACTATTCTACGATAATAAACAATATAAACAGAACTATGTCCCAGACAAATTAGTGCATCAATAAATCAACAGCAAATGCATTTATTCACGAATTATGATGTTAAATATTTCTAGTCCAGTGGCCAGTTATTCTGAGTTTACACAATTTATTCTTCATAACCATCTGGCAAAGCATTAGCATGTGGGTTATGAAACATGCTATGATTGCCATCTCCCCAAGGAAATCGCTGCAACAATCAAACACAAAAACTTACTTTTAAAACAAACAGCAGTGCTCCGTGCTTCTTTAATTACGTAAATCATTTAATTAGACAGTAATAGTCACAGTTAACAATGACCTTATTTAACATTACACAGTGTCCCAAAAAACATTCCCCTTTTCATTTTTGGAATAACTCCGTCAAAAATAAACCAATTTTAATAATGTTTGGTACATGGACTCCTGAGGAAACTTGACACTAGTCAACTATAAATTTGCCCACTTCGCCTGAAAAATGTCACTGCACTACCTAGTGAAATGCAAAAAGTCACTTTTCAATCACATTAATCATAGGCGCTTCCTGTCTATTCAAGTTATTACTTGATAAAACTGATTCCATGTCACAAGACAGCCAAAGTTATAACTTTTACTTATTTTTTTCGCTTACTGCTTTGTGTTAGTAATGAAGGTCAAGGTCAATAACAATAACTTGTTCTTTTCACAGCCATCCAACAACCTGCTCTTTTCAAAGCCACCCACTTTTTCCGAAGAAAACAATATAAACTTTGATTAAAACAGCATAAACTTCCACTACCGGTATAAAACTAACACAGTAAGAAAATGTTGTAAAGAAAACAGACAACATATTTCTTCACTACTGCAGTTTTTGTTTGACGCCTTTATTTCTTCATTAAAACATTTTATTATATATAATATTTCTGTAACAAGCTGGTAACGATAATAGTCTGAATTTCACAAGGTAGTGTAGTTACACTTTTCAGGTGAAGTGGGCAAATTTATAGCCGACTAGTTGCAAGTTTCCTCAGAATTCCGTACACCAAAAATTGTTGCAATAGGCTAATTTTTGACACATTGTACGTGGCATTAAATATATACACTGTGTCCCCAAAAAAGTAGGACACCAAACTCGTGATAACTTTGTCAATTCTTAATCGATTTTCAAAATTCTTTCACTGCTGGTAAGAGAACTAAATTTCCAACAAAAAGCATATAATACTTACCACCATACCTTCATTATGTCGTTGCGCTACCTTGCGAAAGTTATAAGTTCGAATTTTGGCAAATCCAAGCTGACGATTTTATGCAAAAAGTGTTGTGAAAATCTTGGTAATACTGAAATGATGTTTAGTGATGAAGATGAAGCTCTCATTAAAAACTAATTGTATCTCATAAAAGGCTATGGACTGCGGAAATTGATGAGTTAAGTTCCAGATAAAACTGGAAACAGTGTAGCTTAATTAAGCACCTGAAGATATGGGGCATTGTCCAGCAGCAAGTCTATGAGTCGTGGGTGCACAACATGGATGAACCGAAGCAGCGTGCTGCTTGGCATGGCATTGACCAGTCCATCATTGACAATGCAACTGTTGAGTGGCATGGGCGTCTTCGGGTATGTGTGCGGGCAAAAAACGGACTTCAAGCAACCATTGTGGCAATATTCAGTCATATAACAAGAGAGGTTTCAGTTTTTGTCAAATCAAATGTGACACAATTTTTAGATAATTTTTTTGATTACCTCAAATTCGAACTTCTGACTTTTGCAAGGTAGTGCTGCAACATACTAAAGCTATGGTGGGAGGTATTACTTGCACGTTGTTACAAATTTAGTTCTCTTTCCAGCAGTATAACAATTTTGAAAATCTGTTAAAAATTGACAAAGTTATTACTATGAGTTTGATGTACAACTTTTTGGGGGACACAGTGTACATGCATATACACCATGTTCCAAAAAAACCAAGCGCCTTGATGTTTGATAATAACCAGGGTTTATTTTAGCACGCGTAGTACGCGTAAAAAATGAAAACGGTCGGAAATTTACGCGTAAAAAATAATGGCGACGGGTAGGCCTACTGCATATTCTACAGTTATGCCTACGGGTAGGCATAACTGCAGAACTTCTGAAAGGTGCCGAAAAGCCAATCAGTAAAGCTTTGCATAAGGTCATCACTAATGTGTGGTCCACAGGAAGAGTTCCAGCTGAATGGAAAGAAGGCATTATCGTCTCACTCTACAAGGGCAAAGGATCGCAGTCTGAGTGCAGTAGCTACAGGC
>Ga0209149_1001742_pt1 | contig 11459 bp, 6 predicted proteins | sample WorMetTyACAVOLI2_FD_187423 | JGI IMG/M metagenome (GOLD analysis project Ga0209149, IMG submission 187423) | Marine gutless worms symbiont microbial communities from Max Planck institute for Marine Microbiology, Germany - Olavius algarvensis... ...
GCATACAATATACGTGAGACAATAATGGCACAGAAAATTATGTGAAGTTGTTTAGCAGGAAGGCCCAGGCTCTTAAGACATTTTAACAAATACAAACGCTGGCTACATATAGTCAGTATATTAAAGACATGACATTCAAAACTTAATGACTGCGAAAAAGTAACACCAAGTAATTTAGCTGTAACAACCTGTTCAATGTCTGTCAAAGGACAGGGCAAGGGTGGTTTGGCACTAGGTGTGTGAAAAACAAGTTCCTTGGTTTTACTAATATTTACCATCATACCATTGTCTTTAGCCCAGTTCAAAATATTCTGAAATTCAGTAGCCAAATCAATGTCGGTATGTTCAGGTACTAACTATGTGGTCACCTGACGTCAACACTGCTACTGTCTGGCTCGCTATAAACAAGATCCACTCATGCATGGCACCGCCACTCATCAATGGATCTCGATTATCACAGACGATGCTGAAAAATCCTGAAAGAGGCAACATATTTTCCATATAGTGGACTCCCCCCCCCTGGGGGCTACCACCCCATGTCTTACATTTTTAGAAAGTTCTCATCGAGCTGATGTTAGCTCTAATTGTGACTTAACGTTTTCGAGATATATGCAGTCAAGTGGCAAAAATCGGTGTCTGAGAGAGGCCAAAAATGGTCCATATGAAGCCTTTTTTTGACCCCACATTTGGAGACCCCTAAAGATATCGCCACCAAAAGGGAAGAAGCTACGCCCAGAACACAGCTATACCATCATGCACGGCGGTCTCTCTCGGCCTATGCTTTTCATTGATATGATACATTACCACCATCAGGCAAAATTTCACGCCGATCGGCCGCACCATTACTGATATATCTGTCCACGGACAGATATATTGAAAGAATTACAGCAGATTTAAATGCATTCTAACGTTGCGTTTGCTGGATAATAAGGGTATTGAGGAGGGTGATGTGCATTACAAAAAGTAGAGGACCGAGAACAGAAGCTTGGAGAATGCCAAAACCCAGCAACTGGCCTGTTGAGCCAGTAGATGCAATGGTGACGCCACCTAGCGACCGTTGCTAGACCAGGGCGAGAATGTCATGCTTTGCTGTACTTGTTTTAAATCTTTGTTCAGAAATTTTAAAATAGTTTGACTTGACTTGTTTAACTTGTAGTTTCTTGGAGCTGTAAGATGCTGGGATTGACGTACAACAGTGACCTGAGCCAAGACCAAGACAGCCATTTAGCAGCAGAAGAATGCGTTATGCCTATTGATGGATCAACGTATCGTTTATCTGCTGAAAGCCTGTCACACTCTGTCGACGAATCAGTGCATCGTGTAGACCTATCGGGAACAAGTTTGTCGAATATTTCTGAGAAGGAAAAACTGCCATACTCTCTTATACATCACGACAAGCTCTTCAAGCAGCTTACGTCACGTTGGACCGATAAAAAGGACCAGGTGCAGGCGACACGGGACGAGATAAGGAAGATCGCACAGCAGATATTGCTGGATGCACTAGCAAGCGAGTGGCTGGCCGGTGACGCGGAGACGACGCAAATCCGGATCTACGTCGTCGACCACGTCCTTCCAACGTTGATTCCCGGCCTGGAGAAGCTGCTGATGGAAGTCGAGAAGCGAGACCTCATCGAGACTCAAGAACCGGATCGTAACTTCAACCCCGTCAACTTTCTGGCACAGTATTTGATGCGCAACAATCCAAGGTACAGCAACTTCAGTGAGGCGTCGCCGTACATTCGAGGCCTCAGAAGTGTAGCCGAACAGCTGAAGTTGGAACTGTTTCATGCCGCGGAGTACAAGTATGTAAACTGACAGTTGATACTCTAATAGATTACATCATAACGTATACGTTTGTTTGGTGTTGATGTTTTGATTTCTTATTTTTATGACTGACACTTAAACTGTTGTCTAATATTAATTCGCCATGTTTTGCTGCTGCTGCTACTGCTGCTGCTTTACACATCGTGGCTTAGCAGCTCGATGTGGTTCAGGTACTCTAGGCCTCCTCTGGATGCCCATTTCAATCCCACTTCATCGACTTCAGCCGGGCGCACTGACCAATGGGCCTATGCATTAACGCTTTAATGGCAACAAATTCCACATTAAAACCGCAGAGCAACGGACCATTATACAGCAATACGGTGATTGGTACACTGGCCACTGATGGGTTTTTGGGTGGGCTGTTACATATGGTACAGCGCAGAGGGGACTGGGCGGGGCCTCACTGTACCAAATGTAACAGCCCAGCCATCAAGATACACAAGATACGGCACGTACACGTGGCCGTTGATGCGTGGGATGTTACATTTGGTACAGCGAGGCCCCGCCTAGTCGCCTCCTCGCTGTATCAAATGTAACAGCCCACCCAAGAGGGGGCGATGCAGACAGAACAGCGGTGTTTCCGCGAACGGCAACCTTTAACTTTTTAGAATTCAACGGCAATTATACACTGCATTCAGAAAAAAATACCCACTTTTGTTTTCTTGCGTAACTTAGAAAAAATAACCAATTTGAATGAAAATTTCAGACAAAATAGCTAATGAAACGATGATTCTAACAGCATAAAAATAATTTGTATTTTTCTTAAATACTCTTTGCTAGCAGCGATGTAAACCGGACGTCAGTAAAAGTGTCCTTACAGCAATGAGATTAACCGTTGACGATAAATATCTCATTAAATGGATGTGAGTGAAAAAAAATTACGTAGAGAAACGATTGCTCAAGATTTTATGGACAGAAAATGAAGTCTTAATGGGTAAAGACTCTGATCAAAATATCAGTGCGATAGCTTTAACGTTGTTGTATATCGGTGTGGGCATTGTGTGGTCGAACACAACCCGAACATGAGTCAGTGATGCTACTGCTGTCAATTTTTTCCGTTAAATGTTTTCACCCATTAAAACTCTTATCCTCTTTCGGGAAATATTGATCTCTATCGGTAAATCTGATTGCTATAACGACACTTTTACTGACGTCCAGTTTACATCGCTGCTAGCAAAGAATATTTAAGAAGAATACAAATTATGTTTATGCTGTTAGAATCATCGTTTCATTAGTTATATTGTCTGAAATTTTCAGTCAAATTGGTTCCTTTTTCTAAGAGTTATGCAAGAAAACAAAAGTGGGTGTTTTATTTCTTCTGAACACAGTGTAGTGCCACATCAGATAACATAAAAAAATACATCAGATAACATGAATTTGGTACACTGGCCGTGACTACCTTGACTATTGTAACTAAGTTTGCTTGTTGCAGACTGACGGAATTGAAGGCGGAGTCGCGGAGACGTCGCGAGCAGCGTGAGATGGACGCGATGATGCTGGTTGCGGAGACAAAACGCCGGCGCGAGATCGTCGAGAGACAGTTCTACGAGTGGAACGACGGCAAGAGGGTCGACAGTGCTCTGATACACGCCGCTCTACGAACCTACGCCGAGATGTACAACGCTTCGCTGCTGTTCAGTCGACCGCTCGATGCCAACGACAGAGATCTCGGTGGATTCTATCTGGCCGACTATATGGCAGTAAATATTTATTATTTATTGTTCGTTTTTTTAATTATCTTCTTTGTGGATGAAACTGGTAGGTCTGCAAATGGACAGAATTTTAGGGATTTTAACACTTTAACTGGCACATTAAAACCGCAGGGCGACGGACCGTTATAGAGCAATACGGTGATTGGTACACTGGCCGTTGATGGGTGGGCTGTTACATTTAGTACAGCAAGGTCGGGCCTGGGCGGGCTGTGGCCCCACCCAGTCCCCTCGTCACTGTACCAAATGCCTACCCAGCAACGGCCAGTTCACCAACTTCATATTATTTGATGTGGCACTTTAATTATACCTTTGCAGTATGTCTAAAGGGTTAAAACTGTCACCGGTTGCTCGGCAGGATCTCTGCATGGAGATTATGCCGACATGACATTATGAAACATTTGTTGCAGTTTCTGAATGAGACAGACTTGACCTGTTGCACTGTGTAGAGCAGTGTTGGAATTTTGAGCGTTGGATTTCGTGGTCTTTGCTTAACTGCCCATCAAATGGCTTAAATCATACCTTGGGAAGTCGTCCTAGCCTCCAGTCAGCTGATCCCATTCCATTAAGGGCCAGGGCTTGTACAGCCCCGCAGGCGAAGACCGCCGAGTGTTCCATAGGCCATCCCCAAAAGGACTCCTATTATCTAGGGACTAGTGTGTTATGAAAATCTATGTGATTTCAGGATGAATCTCACAAGATTCTGTACTGAGTCAGCTTCAGCTGGGTGTAAATAAGATTTTCCCCATATCTCCTGACGTAGTGTCACGAAGTGACTACATTCACATAAGTAGTGGGCTTTTGTTTCCAGTCCCTCTTCACAGTAATTGCATGTTGGGTCATTACTTATACCCATCGATCCCATGTTACTGTACGTGTCAGAAGATGCCATCAGGCCTTTAAACAATGCAAGAAAACTTTTTGGCTGCTGGGTCACTGCCCTGGACCCACCAGCATTCCTCAGCATTCCCCAGAATTCTGCAGCATTCCCCAGAACCGTGAGACCCGTAGCCTCGCTGCCCGTCTCCAAGAACCCTAAGTATTTGGTCCGAAAGTCTTTAAACGATCAAGTTATTGAACTTTAAATGTTGATGACAGTAGATCACACTTCCAAACTTTGCATTGATACTTCACGTATCTGTCACAGAAGGACGTCGTGACGCATGTTGCAGTTTTCTGTAAATAAGCAAATAGGTCGTTTTGGGAAGGGTACAGAAAAGTTTTAAGGCAAGAGAAATCTACAGTGCAAAAGTCTAAAAGTCCAATTTCTAAACAAACTCTAAACACTGAGACAGACACGTATCGAGTAGTCAGACCTCGAATACCAGTATGAGTACCCGACCTCAAGTACAAGCACAAGTACAAGTACCACTGATGCCACATCTCCTATTTTGCCAGTTCAGACATTGAGGAAGTGCTTGTTTATTTTAATCGAGTTTACCAGTTGACTGTGCATGCGTTGTTGTGCAGTACGTCTTCCTGTACGTGGGACCGACGTTCAGTGTTGAGTACTTTGACGAACTGGCAGCTCACGTATCACGCTGCATTCGTAGCTACCGTCAAACTATCGAACGCGATCGCAGAAAAGCTTTGCTTGAGGAGCTGTTCCAGGCCTGTGATCACACCAAGGTAAACTATCATTTGATTATACACGACTAAAAACGTGTCATTTTTATTCTGTTAATCATTGTAGATTTGTGTCATGGGCACCTGCAGGAATTTTTGCAAGGCGGACAAATTCTACCCCTTTCCCTCTGCTCCTCCCTCCCGTTTTTCCCTTTTCCTGCCGTTCTTTTGCTTTCCTTCTCTCCTGTCCTCTTACCATGCCATTCCCTCACCAGCTAGAGAGTCTGGAAAGCACTGTAGGCTAACGGGTGACCACTTGTCTGGAAAACGTGGAAATGTCAGGGAATTTGACAGCGCTGTCAGGGAATGTCAGGGATTTTACTAAAAGTCATGGAAATGTCAGGGAAAAATCTTGTCAGGGAAAATGGCCTAAAATTGTTTATGCTCAGCTGCCTAGTTGCGTCCAGTCTTGACTTTCCTGAGTTTGTGCGATTTTTATTTTCGTTTCGGATCATGCCCGGTTGCATACCTACCCCCACCACTGGCAATAACACTAGTACAGGCATGATATGCAGAACACTAACATGGGCAGGAGTGCCGCAAACCGTCAGGGAATTGTCATTGAATTGTCGGGGAAGTTCACATTGTCTGGTGGTCACCCTAGCAAACGTATTTCTGTATATCGCTGTTCTGCACCTGTAAAACGTGTCTGGTGCCAACGATTTTGGTTCTTTTTTGTGGACAAAATTGTTGTATTTGAATTTGTGTTTACATTTTCCTGGGTGCAAGTGTCCCTTGCCCCTACCTGGCTTTGTGTTGCAACTTACAATTCAGCCGACTGCCGTACGCTGATTTGATAACCATTTCTCAATTTTCTCAAGATCTTCGGTTTTTTGTAGTTTGGTGGTTTTGATTAATGTTTTTGGCTCATGCCGCAGCCTTAGACTATGCTGCCTGTCTGACAGTAACTGAATGCACATAAATATAGCTGTATCATCAAAGTTTTTACACCATTGGGTAGTTAGACCATTCTAGTTTTACACACAAAATGGGATGGCAATACTGCGACGGAGACCCCCTAACGGGGGCGTCGAATGCAAGGGGATATGAAAAATCACAATTTTATCTTTATCTGAGAAATGATGCATATAAGCAGTGTAATTTTGTAACTTTGTTAATTTCCTATATTTTTGATGACATTTTTTTGATATTATAGTAAGAAAGTTAAAATTGTTCTAGTCGAATTTTATCTGATTTCGTTGAGATTAACTATTGTGTAGGAGGTAGGGAGTTGGTTTTCTTCCAGACATAGTGTTTAACCCTTTATGGGCCAACTAAAACCGCAGAGTTACGGACCATACGGTGATTGGTACACTGGCCATTAATGGGTGGGTTGTTACATTTAGTACAGCGAAGAGGGGCCTGGGGGGGGGGCTGGGGCCCCGCCCAGTCTGCTCCTCGCTGTACCAAATGAAACAGCCCACTTATCAACGGCCAGTGTACCAACTTCATGTTATTTGATGTGGCACTATAATTGCATCTGGAGTCTATAGAGTTAATGGAGACATCACGAACTATCATAAAATCAAAACCTAGTTAGAGCTTCGTAAGTTTGCTGTGTGGCTGCAGAGCGGTGTGATTGACAAGGAGCGACTCATGCTGCTGCTCAGTCTGTTCTACAACAAAATGACCCTGGAAGTGAAAAACTCTTTAGCGAGCCCCAGACGATGTACGTTTTCTGGTTGCCTGTGGAAATATGTCTGTAAATGTATTATTATTGGTTGTTTTATTATGATAAATGTAAAAAACTGCAGTTTGTATACTAGTTAATGGCAATATGACTTAACGAAAAACAGCAAAAAAACGGAAAAAAAGATATTACTTTTGCACCACATAACAAATGTTAGTGTTTCCATACCTTGTAACAGAAATAAACATCCTCGACATCTTCACCACAGTTCAGTGACATTTGCTGGATGATAGGCTGAGTAGACTAGTTTCTGAATTTTGGCCTAATTTGGCACCGAGTTTATTTATTTTAGCACCCATTCACTAGGTGGCGCTACCAGTTTGTTGCATGATCAGTACTCGGCACATTGAGCGCATTAGAGGCGTTTTTTTGACAATGCACTATATAAATTGACATTTACATGACATATTTTGTTGGCCAGTTTAGTGGGTTTGATGCAAAAGTAAATCTAGTCTATAAGATTTGTGATAATAGTTGTATTTTTTTCGCTGTAATCTGCTCACAGACAATCCAGCAAACGCATCCAACAACAGTACCTCATCAGTTGTCTATGGACAAGTTAAATAGTGTTTCTAATTTCGATTTATCCAGATAAATTGTTGTTGGGACATACAATAATATTTTTTTTTGTAATTTCACTAAATATAGCTTGTCAGTGTGATTGTGATTTAGGGCCGTTGACAGAAGGTAGTGAGGCAGAGCTGGATAAAGTCCGTGATTTATATCCAGTCGTTGAGGTGGAGACTGAATTGGATGAGGAGGAGGAAGAAGAGGAAAATGAAATGATCAAAACAGAGAGTTCAGTGATTGTTGTAGCCAGTGCTGAAGATACAGCGGTCCGTGGTACGGCGTCAAGTGTAGGTGATGCGGGGGACGAGCTCAACAAAGATGTGTCTGAAGTTGATCTGAGGTCGGTGGACTTGCAGTCAGCGTTCGAACCCGAGCTGCAGTTGATATCTTCCGCCGAACCTCAGCCAGCACTGGCTGTGGACGACGCTGCGCTGTTGACATCACAGACGAAGATTACCGAGCCACGTCCAGCATCGAGCCAGGTCCAAAACATTCACTGTGACAAAATAGTAGTACATCAAACTCATGGTGATAATGATAATAACTTTGTCAATTTTTAACGGATTTTCCAAATTTTTCCACTGCTGGAAAGAGAACTAAATTTTCAACAAAACCATGTAATACTTTCCATCATACCTTCAGTACGTTACAATAAATTGACGAATTACTGCTTACAATGCATAAAACATTAGCGACTGACTGCATGGCTGACATATGTTCAAAATATTTTGTATCCATCTTCCATAGGCACCTCGACGTCGTAGGCCCTATGCAATTGCCTACACAGCCATGCCATAATCCGGCACTGTGAACTTAGCCTACATATTGCAGATTTGTGTTAACATTTCGCTTTTCAACTCCCCGTGATGTAGGAGCGAAGTGGTATTGTTTTCAGTTGAGCGTGTCTGAAGCTTTTCTTTTTTCTCAGATTTGACGAGATTGCTATACAGTTATCACGAATACATGCATATATGCATGCATTCTGTGGACGTAAAGTACGGTAAAGTAAACGCGGCCATGTGTATAGCACATCGTCGCGAACACGCCTCTAATGCGCTATACCGCTTCCCGTATGTCGGCGATGATCTCCGCTAGCCATCCCAATCAGACAGGCACCAGCACCACACTGCGAGACCACGGATACGGGCTGGTGTATCACGCCATATGCCTGTTTACTCTCCCAGCTTTTGCCGGGTACTCATTCCAGCCTGCCACAAAGGGCAGGCTCAGGCTGAGTAGGCCTAGGTGCCTGGTTCGGCGCACGGTGGTTTACTAACCGGGCCTAGCGTAGAGTAACTACGTATCAAGTCCATCGCGTTACCACTACACTAAACGGGCAACTCAGGTGTGTCTGTGTGTGTGTGTCTGTATGTCTCTCTACACGATAATTTAAACAATATTGCAGCTGTCGCGAAAGGTCATTTTCTGTGAGTTCAAGGTCACTTAGTAAGGTTATGAGCAATTCTTTTGCACTTACCGGCAGTAACATTCCATCTCCGATGGCGTCATTTTCTAGTCTAGACTAATTTTGCTGTCATCAAAATATAAACAGTAACATGCGCTTGTGTGTTGAATGCAGTCTAATTTTTATTTAAATATATCGTATTTCGTGTAATCAGCAGGAGCAGGCTGCCGATGATGCCAAGCTGTCGACGTCACAGCTTGCGACAGAACATCAAGGCTCTGTCCACAAGTCTCAAGCCTCTGACATCACTATTGACGTAACACTGGCTGCTGTTGGTGGAGGTTCACAGACTGGTAGTCGCCAGCTTGTTGTGGAAGAGACAGCATCGAAAGCTTCTGCAGGCACCTCCAGCGTCAAGCTAGGTCCTTCACGTTTACTGTAATATATACACTGCGTCCTGAAAAACGGACCGCTGTGATTAATATGACATAAATATCTCTCAGACGCTTGCAGGTTGGCTCCTGAGGCCAGTCGCTGGCGTCTCTGCTTGTCTGGCGCCATCACATGCGTCATACCGTGGTCCAGAACTCGTCTGGGCGACAGGTCGTTTGATGTCGCCCGACGGCGGCTTTGCAACAAGCTGCCTGCTTCACTGCGGTCATCTGACAGTCTCTGCCAATGAAGAAAACAGTTGAAAACGTATTTTTTGTCAAGGTCTCAAGGACTAGGCTACAGCAACTAGTGACTCTTGCTTTTAGGCACCGGGTATAAATAGTCTTACCTACTTACTTATAACTTCGCCAATTTACAATATTTAGTAATTATTTTTCGTGTAGAGACACCTTATTCAATTCTTAATTGATAGAAAAAGTTTTAAAATTGGCTAAGAATGTGTACAGTTTCCGTGGCAACTGTTAGCGATTTCACACACCCAAACAGCGCATTTCTGGGCCGACTTCGAACAACGTGTTATCGACAGGGCAATAAACGAGTAGCAGAACGATTGTGGACCGGTATCAAGGCCGAAAGACTGCATTTCGAACAGTTGTCGTTGCCTTTTGACACCACACATTGTTACGATAGAAACGCTGTTTGTTTAAAAGATTTAACTTTTCTGTTCATAACTTTCATAAGGCAGCATCAACTGTGGAATGAAGCATACCTGAGGGTTGCTGTGATAACCGCTTCAGCCGGAAGACTGATGCAAAAACACTGTTTTCTAATATTGAGGTTTAGTTAAGAATATTGGACACAGATTATGTGATAATTTTTATGTCATTTAAAGAATGTTTTATCAAGTTATGCCATAATATTGTATTCATGGCAGTCTGGTTTTTTGAGACACAGACCGTCAAGTCGCTAACTTGTTATGGAAACTGCACAGCTGGTTCTCAGCCCATTTAAAGACATTATAATGTAGTCAATTGAGAATTGAATAAGGTCTATTCCTACCGAAAAATAATTAGTAAATGTTGTGAATTGGTGAAGTTATGTCATATTAACCGTAGTGGTCCGATACATACACGGGGCACATTTCGAGCACGAATTCTAACAATGTTGAGCTGATTTGTCATGACAACTAATAACTCTGCTGAATAAACCATTTCAGTTTACTGTGTGCTAATTCAGTCGTCAGATGGTTTGTTGGAAATATGAAATTTTAGTGTTAATGTAACAATTTAGAACATCTGCATTAAACAAGGTAGGGTACCGACGTGGGCCAGGTGAGGTGGAGAGTGTATAAAATTTAATAAGCATAAAATTTCAGACACTGCCATCTTACCTGCCAAATATTATTAGAAATTGGTGGAAATTTGACAAAGTTCTGACAAACACAAATGCACAGTTTTTTCGAGACATGGTTAAATGTAATATGATAAAATTGCGGCAGCAGGGTCGTGGAATGAGTTCTAAAATAATGCTGCTGAACTTGGTCCAAAAAGTCTTTACACTACCAAAAAGTTATTGGTCTTTGAATTTGGATGTTTATTGTTCTTTATAAAATTTTCCATCATTTAAAGTGCAATACATACACAATCATCAAGTAACAGCAGGTTTACTTTAGTTTGGAAATTTTTGTTGTGGTTGCATGACCCAGTTGCATGTAATTAGCCTTGAAATGTGGCAGCATCAGGGACTTGAAGTCTACGTATCTGGATGAAAACAAGAAGCTCAGCTGTCGCTGAGAGGCCGCGCGATGCTTCGTGTTTGTCTGTAGTCAGCTTCAATATACTGCGCATTTTTTATTACTAGTTACTGCGTCTTCAGATTTACTAGTGCATAAAATTCTATTAAATTCTGTTCTGCAGTCTCCTATTGTCTCCGGCGGTGTCCGATTAAAACTCCCCGGACAAACACCCCTAGGTCATAACTCCCTTTATTTTTTGCCGTTAGAGGGTCGGTTGGGGTCAGGACGCCGCCTCGTGGGTCGGATAGGGTCAGGAGTACGGGTTAGTGTCAGTTTTCGACAAAAATACCCGCCGGGTTCTGTCTAACGATGTCCTATGCCAAATCAGAACTTTCTTCTTTGGACTTTATTGTCAACAGGTTTTTTATGAAGCTATTTAAAACTAATAATATTGATGTTGTTAAAAGTTGTCAATTATATTTCGGATTCAGCTTGCCAAGTGAGGAA
>Ga0209149_1001743_pt1 | contig 11458 bp, 7 predicted proteins | sample WorMetTyACAVOLI2_FD_187423 | JGI IMG/M metagenome (GOLD analysis project Ga0209149, IMG submission 187423) | Marine gutless worms symbiont microbial communities from Max Planck institute for Marine Microbiology, Germany - Olavius algarvensis... ...
CCGGGAATCAAGGATGCCAAATCTGCAAAAAAATGGAAAAAAGTGGTAACTCGAGTTACCTGGTTCTTCCACTAAACGCTTCAATTGTTATTAATTATTGTCATGTTAAAACACGAATTTGTATACTGGATAGCCAAATAATACAAATAAACAGGCACCACCTAGTGACCATTGGATCATAAATACCGAAAACATCAACTTGGTATCGCGGGGCGAAGTAACTCGAAAGCAGTCATTGAGGACAAACCTCCGCCACGCGCTGGCCATACCAAGCACCTATACTGGTTAATAGTCAGCATCACGCTAGTCGCAACGTATACCTCTTAGTATAGATGAATAGTGCCATCTCGTGATTACGCGTGAAAATTAGCATGCACCTACTCTTATTCAATTCAAGTCGAGTCAACTAGCCTTTAATGCAGCATGTCAGGCGCACACTGTTGCAATGAAATGTAAATGAGCTTTAAAAGCTATAAAAACACCTAAAACATTAAAAATAGTACAAAACACACAAAGTATTATTATCTAAACTTAAACAGGCATCGACTGATAAAATGTTTTCTTTTATTGCCGTATTTGATTTCCAAATGTTAAACAAAGTGCCAAAAAAATTCTTGAAAAGCTAATCTACTGTTTTTTTGGTTCTAAGACCCCTTCTAAAATTTCACGAAAATTGATTCTTTTTTGAGTAGTTACGATAGCATGGAAAAGCAACTAACCAATTGAGGCTAAAACGAAACCTGCTAACAATTTCCCTCACTACCTAGTGTTGCGAAGTATTTTTATTACTACTATTTTAATTACTATTTTAATTACTTCTGGAGTATTTTGTAATTGTATTTTAATTACAAAATTGGAGAAGTAATTATACTTGTATTTAAATTACTTTTTAAAGAGTATTTAGTACTTCAAAATAGTTCAAAAGTTTAAATACTTCAGCTTTCACGGCACTTTTATTCTTGCTGCCGCTGGTCGTCATGACTGGTGAATGGTAAGCGTAGAAGGTGGATACAGTCGACGGTAAGTTTACACGTCTGGATGTCAAGTTTGGTGTGAGTAGGGCTATTGAGATAGTTTACTAACATACGGCGGACAGTACAGCGACGCTGCGTCATTTATCCACCCCTCTGGGACCTCCCTGTTACTGCCTGAGTTATTCAGACCGTCAGAGTGTCGGGTTGACCGCAGGCGTGCAACAGCAACCGTGTTCTGCCTCATTAGATTTGCCCCCGTAAATATCCAGCTGTGAAGACACATTAGGGAAGCTGAAAGCTACCATACCATCGTTAACACTGTTTATAGATACTTTACGAAGAGCTCCTCGATCTGCTTGCCAAGACGCAATCGACTAATGACAAACATTTTGAGCAGCTGGTACCATCCTTAGGGCGACCACTGGCACAGGCAAGTTAGACTGTTCTAGAGACTGCAGTGTTACGTTAGGCGATCGCGATAGCCGGTACAGTGACAATAAAAGTGTTGGTGAAAATGCAGCTTTAATATTTGAGTAAAATTTAATAATTAATACTTGTGTTTTAATTACCTTTCCGTAAAAGTAATTATAGTTTTATTTAATTACTTATCCACAAAAGTATTTATACTTGTATTTTAGTTACGTTTTATCGAAGTAATTATACTGTAATTACTTTTGAAAAGTAATTTACGCAACAGTGTTTAGAACATTCTGAAGCAAACATTTGAAAACTGGCACTGAGTCGTACTCTCGACCCTAACCGGTAGACATTATGAATTTTGTCAACGTTAAGGGTAGATCGCTAGATCGGTGGATGGTAGCGGCGGAAGAGGGAACATAGTTGACACCATGTAAAAAGGGACGGGGAAATTCTCCAGAGGGAACTGCCGGGAGGATATGTCCAGGGGATTCCCTCACTCCGAAGTAGATGATACTGAGTTCGACGGTAGAGACGAACTTGATTTATTGTTCATTTTTACCTCGCCCGGCGAGAGTCGGTGGGATACTGTTTCATCCTCGTCTGTTTGTAAATGATTGTTACTGTCTGTCTAGAGGTTAAAACGTTTAAATGCGACGCCTCTCTAGTTATGACGCGACTGGAGCGGATATTAATGGCGAATGGCGTTTTCAGTGACGTTGATAAAAACGTCCACTGTTTCTCACAGAGCTTATAATAATGGCAGGTGCTCCAGCCACCCGTCACGCTACGCTGCCTCCACCTTCTCCTCCCCCTCCCTTCTCCTCTTCTCTCCTCTCTCAGTCACGTCTGTTGATGGTATTCCGGTCGGCGGAGCCAGTGCGTTTCCGCTAGTCTGAGTGACGGGCGGAAGTTACGTACCTTGAATAAGCACCACACGCTGATCACCCTGCAGCTGTGATCACAGTTACGATACGACAACGACACAACACGCCACTGTGTGTGCTGAGATCAACTCAGCCTCCTACCCTCAGCGGGATGGAAAATAAATAGTAGCTTACCATTGACTGTTTAGTGTATAATGTGCATATACGTTTAATATGTGCAAATAAACATTACATATATACTTCACCCCAGGCGTAAAGGCGTAATTAATTCGGCTGGCTGGGCGACGGTATGTCTGCATGCTGCACCGCGGATCCAGTGGACGGCCGCATAATGCGCTGCAGTTTTACTAGCTCGATGCCTGTCAGCTGATTCCGAGATTGTAAAGCTCTGCTAGTCACAGTGACCTACCAACCAACCCCCTCTCCGGACAATAGGTCACAATCCCTTTCTTTCCTGCCGTTATGAGTCGGTTAGGGTCAGGACACCGCCTTGTGGTTCGATATGGTCAGAAGTACGGGCTAGTGCCAGTTTTCAAAAAAATTATTCGCCGGGTTCTGTCATACGGCAACAAAAAGGGAGGTTACGATTACTGTCCGTCCGTCCGTCTGTCTGTTTGTCACACGGCGGTTGAAACGGCAAAACATATCATCAAACTTTTCACCATCGGGCAACCACAATTCTAGTTTTTCTATACCAGACAGTATGGCAATACTTCTACTGGGATCTCCTAATTTGGCGTCGAATGCAGGAAAAAAATCGCGATTTTCGACAAATATCTCCCAAATGATAGAAGACAGACATACAATGACCGACCAAAAGAAAGTCGTAAATTGTCTAACGAACGGCGCAATTTTCAGTGACCTTGAATGACCCCATAACTCAGATTTCAAGGTCGCTCCGTTATTTGACGCTGACTATCTCAGAAACGGTACGAGATAGGCCACAGACATAGTTGATGTAGTTGATATAGGGACTTACATCACGCCCTACACAAGGGTGTCATGCGAATGACCTTGAGTGACCTTGAGTGAGTTAGCGAAATATTCAGTGACAAGAAGCATCGCGCAGTTTCTCTGCGACAGCTGAGCTTCTTGTTTTGTGCATAAACAGCATAACCTACCGTCGCGTAACTTAGGTTTATTGACTCTGACGCCGCTAGCCTTAAAGCGGAGGCGACATTTAACGCACCGCCACACTGCCGGATGTCGGCAAGTGTGGACACGTCCTTAATAATCACGTTGTCGTCGTTGTTGTTGGTGGTGATGATATTTTGATTGGTTTGGCGCGCTTGTTGACGGTACATGACAGATTGACCGCACCGTCCAAACGCGGCGTATGCTATTGCAATTGCATCGTCAGTCTGTTAGACCAGGTGATTTCAAAGATGAAGCAATTTAGAATTTTGACTGCTTTATCGCGCTCACAGCCGATGATCTACAGTTATCCCAGAGGTCACCGGTCATTTGTAATTGATTTGTCCATAATTTTCCAACGTATTCGCCAAAGGCTGCCAAGCACCCGCAAAAGTAGCTGCAGGAAGTTTACTGCGGAAGGTTGGGAACAGGTAGCTTATCCGCAAGTTTGAACTTCGAACAGTGTTGAATTTTTCCGAAACACCAAGTGAGTAAATATTAATTAAATAAATTCAGCTCTAAGTAAATTTACTCAGAGCTGAAGACACTGAAGCGTCATTCAACAAATTGTCACTGCTACGATTGAAATTATAGAAAAACGACAAAATGAACCAATTAAAAATTTTAAACAATAGTAATTAAGTTGTGGGAGTAATAGAATGCAAGTAGGATATCTATTTGATACGTCTACAATCTGCTGTGAGTGAGTGAGTATTCAATACAGCCCTACAGGCCCTATAGTTTATTATGTGTTAAACGTAAAATTTACTAAAAGTTTAGCGGTTTCGTTTTGTAAATTAAACCGCTGCGATTGTGCCAGCCTAATCGTAAGGAAATCGATATTTACACGATATTCTTGCTGATACAATGTAGTTCTGTCGGTGTTTTCTTGATGGCCGCTTAGATTCAAGGATTCCAGCGTTGCAGCCGCAGATAGGAGCAGGTAAGAGCAGAACCGATTGACGAACTGCAATACAACACGCTTGGCGATGAGCGCTTTTCCCTGACTGTCAAACTGCATCCATCAGGCTGTTACTATCCTCTGTTGCTGAAACCTCGTTTTGCAGCACCCAGTCGTATCGGGCGTTGGCGACAATACACACGCTTTATCTTATAGCCGTTTGTATATACCTGGCACGCACGTATGCAGGCATTTTGCTTGTAGCTTTTTGTTTCTAGTAGAAACTTTCTATTTCGTGCTTACACACCAAATCCGCTTTTGTCATATCTAGGCTACCGCTTACAGGACCATTTAAACAGTTGGACAACTTTGGTGAAAATGAGACTTAAAGCTCCGGTAAGAATTGGATTTAATATGTATGCAGCGCAGGAGAGTGGTAATTCCCACAAAAAGTATCCAGTGGTGGTTCTAGCCAAAACACTGGGGGATAGGGTGGCGGGCCCCCGAGCGCCGACTAGGGGGCTATTATAAGTAGTCGGTGGAAAAACTGGGGGCCTGAACAAAAAGTGAGGGGGCTGAGCCCCTCCCCCCGGCCTCGGCCTAGAACCGCCACTGAAAGTACCTGAATGTTTTGCAGCAAATAGTTACATATTTGTATGTATAATGTAATTACGGTAGCAGGAGCGTGGATGAGTTCTGAGTGATAGGTCTACTGCCAAATTTTGACAAAAAAGTCTTTAAACGAAACGACCTAGTGTTCCGATTACCAGACGAGCAGCAGCGGCATTCTGTACCGACTGTAATCGCTTAAGTTGTTGTTCAGCAACTCCACACAACAGTGAATTGCAGTAATCCAGTCAGCTGGTAATGAAAGCATGTGACATCGTCTTGGTCGCGTCTGGTGTCACTGACTGTACAATGCTACGCAGGTTCAGATCGACATACGTTGGTAATTATGACTTGAAGATGTCAACTGACTGTCAACGATTGCTACTAGATTACGCACAGTGGACTCTAGACGTAGAGTAAAAGACAACACTCGGATATTGGTGATGTTCAACTTTTCCAGCTGCTGATTGGAATCAAGAGATATCAACTCTGGATTCAACCGCAGTCGACTGGCGTGCATCCATGCAGGCATCCACCTCACAGAGACAATCCGTAAACTGTCTGGTCGCATCTTCTCCCCGAAGAGCTGACGCACTGTCGTTGTCCGTCATCACTCATCAGCGTAGACGTGAACTGGTGTTGCGCTGTGCGCTGCTTCTGACGACGTCAGAAACATTGGCTAGTGTAAAGCAAGAAGAGCAGCGGGCCTAGAACAGACCCCCGAGACACACCAAACTCCAGACACACAAGAACAGAGAGTCACCGGCATATACGCAACGCGCTGAACGCGGTTGATAAGGAACGATCGCAGTCAGCTTAATACAATTACTCCCACTCCAACCTCGCTTTCAAGCATATAATCAAGTTAATCACAAATCTAGTTTTATACCATTACTCCATTACTTGTGTTTGGGATGAATGTATAGAAGAGACTGTCACTATACAATGTATAGTTACTTGCATTGATGTATAAAATGCTCGTTTTCTTATGCATGCAGCCTACCTTTTGTACCTAAAAACCTGTAGCATAGCGTTATTTCAGCTGTCTTTCTAATATTTTATTTTTTACTCATTTTAACTGCGCAACGCAGTGCATGCAAGCGCTGTACAGGTCTCTGATGTACAGTAATTCTGTCTGTCCGTCAGTCACACCCGTGGACTGTGTCAAGGTGGATGAACGGATCGCGCAGGTTTTTGGAACGGAGACTACTGCTGGCTTACCCTACATTTTTCTTAAGATAGGCCTATTCTAGTACCTCAAAATACTTCCCCCGTAATTTTGCCCTGGACGCTTTCATCACAAGCCACATGTTGCCAATCCAGTGCGACCGTCGCAAGTTGTCGATACCACTACTGGCATACGGAATAAAGGTATAACTTAAATAAAAAAAAATTCCAACTATTACGCAGCGTCGCGCGGTTTCTCTGTGACAGCTGAGCCTTTTGTTTAATCCACGGATCGACGAAAACACCTGCCTTAGCCAAGGGCCATTGCTGTAGCATAGCATATGGGCGGCATGCGGGCAGTGGCACGGGTCAATAGAACTGTCGAAACTGCGGCGCCAGTAAGTAAACGGAACGGTAGGTCGGCTGCGTGGGCGCATGCGCGAACCGCATCATTAATTCGCCGCACGCTCGGCAGCTTACGGCATTGTTCGGTCGTTTAGTCCATCCGGCGACCCACCGGGGCCCAACCGTTGATTAGATAGCTCTCGCGCGGCTCGTAAACTTAACCTGCTCGCATTTCGGTATTAGTCGTTTTCCAGTTGTACGACGAAATGTAGCCGAGTTAATTCAATCTTGGAACTCTTACTTACTTAGTACTGGTACACATGTCTTCATTAGCACATCTCCGCATCTCAGTCCCTCACGTCGGCGGTCATTATTCGTGGAAATTGGAAACCAAACACGTAATTTCTCTTTATTACAAGGCTTTTAAGTGTATAGCCGAGCGTTACATGGTACGCTGGACTGTTGAGATCACTTTTCCATGCACTGTTTTGTCTGTGAGACGCGTGAACTGTATACCGAAATGTCTTATGTTTTTGCCACAATCGTGTCCTTGTGGCGAGACCCAGACGATGTTTCACATTGTTGAATCCTGTCCCCTGACGAAACTGAATGGCGGCTTATCTCGGCTACACTCTGCGGATGAAGACGCTGTTTCGTGGCTGACCAGTCATGGTTAATGACACGCATACGAGACGAAGAAGAAGCCACAATCTATTTATACAAACTGGCAGGCCAGGGACGTCGGTCTCTTATGAAAAAAAGATGGCGAAAATATTCGCAACGTTTACTGGTGGCCCGCCTTAAGGGTAAGATATTCGATGCTTGCCGACGTCAGTCCGTCGTCCGTCCGTTGTCTGTCCGGTGGTCTGTCCCGTGGTCGTATCTCAAAAACTAAGCAAGATAGACCGACAGTTGCTATGGAACACTATATAGAAGTTAGTAGTACATCGCTGATTCTGTTACCGCATTCAGATCCCGCCCCAAACGCTTCCAAAGGGAGATACTCTGATTCAGATATTAACACGACCTCATGTTCGACTATGACGTCAGACCACAGCTGTTGTCATCAGAGCTCGACCGTCGTCACGCCGCAGGTGTTGTCAACTGTTGAAAATAATGCGACGGTCGGAACTTGTTGTTAACAAGCATCGTCGGTTTCGTTGACAACATGTATGACGCTATAAAGTAGCGATAGTCTTGTTTCTATTTCATCAAAGATGACTTACCTACGCCCGAACATACATGTACATGCTCATTGCAGTATTTTAAGCTATTTTTCGTAGACTTTTTGATTATCGCGTTTTACAAATATTCTACTTACTTACTTACTTACTTACTTACTGTGCTTAACTGTCGGTGTAAAAAGCCTCATGATGATTTCGAACATGTGTGCTGAGAAAAAGTAACGCTGTCGTTTGAATAAACGTTCAAGAATTTTGGCCCACTTAAAGTGTCTTCTGGTTTCAGATGATAACAGTATCAGGGCAGCAGCGTTTATTGGACTACTTCGCAGCAAGCAAGGGGCGTTGCCGAAGCTGTGACAAATCCGTGCCTTGTTAAGCCGCCGTTTGCAAATGCACGAACCTTACGCGATGATGCTGTCCATCTGTTTGTCTGTTCGTCAGTCTGTCGACAGTTTTTTTTCCTAATGCAGTTTGGGGTTCGGTGAGCGGGGGCTTCTCGTATCGTCACAGCGCTGACATGGAACAGTCAACTGTTCGGCGTCACGCTGTCACCGTCGCTGCCAACGTTCACCTCGAGACAGTTCTGTTCGCTCGAAGCTACTTGCCGTGTCGTTTTCGTATTTTTGTGTGCGGTGTCTTTGCAGTCTTTTGACTTTACGCCACCATAATCAGTTCCATCCATCACTCCGTCACTCTTTCACTCCAGGCTCAAAACCTACCTCTTTAACAAATGCTTCCCACCTTAACTTTACTTCTTTACTCATTGAACTGCCTTCATGATAATGGGACTGGAGCGGATTTATCATGCCCATCAGTTTATTTTTATTTTTATCTTTTATATTTATTGTTCGTGCCATGTGGTAGTCTGGTAGACTAAGCCGGCTATCTGTCAGTTTTTTACATTACATTAAATACACATTATCGTATCGTATCGTTTGTGATGATGATGATGATGATGATGACGTTTAATCTAGGATGAGCGTTCGTGTTGTTTTCGTTGCAGTACGGCGAGTTCCGCCGCACTTTTCCATTCCTCCAGAGAACGCCGAGGTGCTGCCCGGCGGAGCGGTCAACCTCACTTGCGTCGCGATCGGGTCGCCGATGCCGTTCGTCCGGTGGCGGCTGGGCGCCGTCGAACTGACGCCCGAGGACAATCCGCCGATAGGGAAGAACATCCTGCAGCTGACGGACGTCCGAGAGACGGCGACCTACACGTGCGTGGCGACGTCGGACCTCGGCAATATCGAGTACGACGCCGAGGTGCGCGTCAAAGGTACGACACTACTCGGTACGAACCGCTCGTATCTCTTAGAAACTAGACTGTGCTCAGAGAGCGCAAACCTCCGCCAAGGCGTCTAACCTCAATTGAAAGTGAATCCGAAGTGAAATTACAGTAAAATCTTCATCAGAGTAGGCATAGTAGTTGTGTTATTGAGTCGGGCAAAGAGGCTATCACCTGCGCCTGTTTTCTTTCTACGTCTACTACGTATACGTCTACGTAATTCGAGTCCAGATTTCGGGATTAATCCGGATTCGGTCCGTCCGGGTGTCTACTGGATCGCTCCAAAAATGTTGTGGATTTATTACGTTGTTAGCGTCAGTTATTTTGCCGGCCGTGAAAATCGGCCGCTGACTGCGTGACGTGTGCTAATAAATCTCCTAAAATCCCGCATTCCGCAGTGGTGAGGGAAGTGGAAAAGTGATCCGGAATCCGTATCCGGGATCGCATCAATACCGAAACTTAACCATTTCCTCCGATTGGTAAGCCCAATCATAACACCAAGTTTTAATGAAATCGGCTTATTACTTTTACACAGACAGACACAGACAGACACCGACAGACAGACAGACAACGAATAACAGAACGAACGAATGACAGACAAACAGGACCGGTCGCCTTGGCGGAGGTAATTATAACCAGTAGCGTAACGAGGCGGGGTCTCGGGAGGGGGGGGGGCGGAGCGAGCTGGAATTTATGGGAGCCAAAATAGTTGATACTTTCTTGAATTTTACTCAAATTATTACCGACAAACCGTCATGACAGTAACTGATAAAAGGCTTGGGCCTTGGGACGGGACGCCTAACTATAGCCTACTGACCTATAATATTGCTCTGCTGCCTCGTTACATTAGTATTAGTTTTCTAGCAGTTATTGATTTAGTTCGCAGCAACCACTGTTGAGCAGGGCGTATGTAAATAGCTATTAGTATTCCATTGAAACTGTGTCTGTATCTCATACCATTTCTGATATATCCAGCACTAAATAATGGTGTGACCTAGAAATCATGGGTAAGGGTCGTTCAAGGTCGCTGAATATGGCGCCGTTCGATAGATCATATATACGACTTTCTATTGGTCGGCCATTGTAAGTATAGCTTTGTCTTGCACCATTTTCGAGTTATTCAACGTTGAATAGGCCTAATATCATGACATTGAAAATCACTCAAGGTCATTGGGAATGGCACCATTCGAAAGCTTGGGTATGGTTTTCTATTCGTCTTCTATAGCCACTATGGCCGTATCTTTAAACATTTCTGAGATACTCAGTGACAAATAATGGTGTGACCTTGAAACCGCGCGGGAGTAAGAGTCGTTCAAAGTCATTGAAAATGCCGCCATTAGATCATTATACGACTTACTAGGCCCATGTGTTTGCCGCTGTAAGTATAGCTCTATCTTATACCGTTTTTGAGTTATTTGGCGTTGAATAATGTCATGACCTTGAAATCTAGGTTACGGATCACTCGAAGTCATTGGAAATAAAATGGCACCATTCGAAAGCTTGGGTACGGTTTCCTGTTCGCATTTTGTAGCAGCAATAGCATCGCACGGCCTCTCTGCGATAGCTGAGCTTCTTGTATGACTTGTTTGTGCTGTTGTGCATCCCAAGACGAATATCTGGATACACCATTGATTATACATATGTTAATGCATCAGTCATAGCTGGATGTAGTTGGTAAGTAGGTTGTCATTTCTGTCTTATTACCTCCGCCAAGGTGGAGGTTATGGGATCAACTCGGTTTGTATTGTTATTCTGTCATTCTATCTGTCTGTGTGCAGCCTCACGCGAAAAGTGCTTGGGTTTACATGAATTTTTTACCAGTGGTAGATCTTGGCCCACTCTCAAGGTGATTTCATTTTGGAGATAATCCGGATTTGACCTTGACTGTCATTTAGAGGTTACTGTTGCCTATCGAAGTCATTTTGGCATGACATCGACTGTTGCGCAGAAATGGTAAGAGATACGGCAAACATTACTATAGAACACTAATAGGAAGTCGTATGTGTTCTTTCTAGTGGTGCCGTCCTCGGCGACTTTGGAGCTCGTTTCAACATATGCCCCCCCCCCCGTGAAAAACTATCACCCCGGTGAGGTTTTGGCCTTGGCGGAGGTTTGCGCTCTCTGAATGCTCTCCAGATGTCATTTTGTTCATGGCTTTATTACTTGACTTAACCCTTTAATGGGCACATTGACACTGCAGAGTCACCGACCATTATAGAGCAATACGGTGATTGGTACACTGGCCGTTGATGGATGGGCTGTTACGATAGACAATAGAATACTAATTTTTATCGCGCGTCAGCAGACTGACGCACGAATTGATATTGCAATTCTGTCCGTCCGTCTGTCTGTCCTTCCGTGACGTTCCGGTATTAGATGAAAACGGCTTAACATATTGTCATAGTTTTTTTCGCCATGCGGTTGCCCAATCATTCTAGTTTTACTAGCATCAAACATCTTCACGAAATTCCGACGGGCGCTAAATACAGGTGGGATATAAAAATTTCAAGATTTTCTACCAATAAGTCGCTATATCTTGCAGACGATACAATATAGCG
>Ga0209149_1001744_pt1 | contig 11456 bp, 9 predicted proteins | sample WorMetTyACAVOLI2_FD_187423 | JGI IMG/M metagenome (GOLD analysis project Ga0209149, IMG submission 187423) | Marine gutless worms symbiont microbial communities from Max Planck institute for Marine Microbiology, Germany - Olavius algarvensis... ...
CCCCCCAATCGTGTATTGCTTCCAATGCCCCTGACGTCCAGTGAGTGCATGGGTGAAACTTCCAGGGGGTGAAATGTCCAGTGTGAGTGGGCAAAACGTCAAAGGGGCGAAACATCCTGTTACCCACTCGTCGCAGCATTCAACACTTATTTAGCTATTTTAATCGTTGTCTTTAGTCTTCTTCAGCCATTTTTAGTCGTCTTTAGTATAATTGCACGGACCCACACAGTGTTATTGTGGCAGTAAATACTGTGGGGCACCTTAATTTTCTGGGGTGTTATTGCAGATAGTTGTGTTCTTGATGTTCTCATTCACCAAGCCTATTCACACAGCGACTGATGTGCTATTTTAGTCATTTTTATGTAAATGCGGCCAGTGTACGGATTTACCGCTTAGCAGCTGAGTAAGCACTGATAAACTGGTTGGTTGGGAGTAATTTTGACTTCACTCTGCAGTAGCAAGTGTTGAGCACTGTTGCAGCGGTTTTTACTGCCACAGTAGATATGGCTGAAAGAAAGAGGACAGTGATGGAACAGTGCTGCATACCTGTCCGTCCATGCCCAGTCAACTGAATAAGCTGTATTTCTGGAACACCGATGTGATATTCTTGATGACAGACCTACGTGGCCACCCCTATTACATAATTTTCATATGCTGAGCACTGCTGTTGTGTTCCATCATGTGTCATGTGAGAACAAATGTAGTTGATGCAGATCATCAAGCTTGGTCAGTGTGCAGTTGCTAACAGTGTGGAATATCATTTGAATTAAGAAAGTTAAGTGTTGATTTGTATAGTGCAGTTTCGTAGAAAAACACCTGCAACGTAAAAGTAGATTTGTATAGCGCATAATCGCACAGTGCTTCTAATGCGCTCAATGCATGGAGTGTTGTTGGAACAGAAACGTCTTGAGAGACAGTCGGAAACTGTAATGCACTAGCATGAAGTACTAACGCCAGACAGATACATCTTTAATCTTTATGTCGTGTGAGAACTGGTCTGGCCGAACAGCTCTACTGCATAGATTGTGTCGGAATGAGTTCCAGACTGTTGGACGCACAAAGGCGAATGCACAAGTAACAGGTGCTGCGACAGATGCATTGAACTAGTTGGATGTATTGGCGCTGGCTGACTGCAGCTACTGGTACCCGTCGACTTCAGAACTTTTTGTTACTGTTCAACAACGCCTCACAGTTTCTGCCAGTCACCACAGTGACCCTGTGCTGTGCAGATGCAGTTGAGTAGTTACCAGCATTGGGGAGCTCAAAACCAGGTTGCAGGGTAATGCTGTGACTGTTCACTAGGGACCAGTCGACAGCCAAAGCCGATTCCCTGTATTCATGCATATTACGTAAGTAAGTAACAATGTACTGATTAAGGTGACACTATCGTGTCAAAGACATTGCAGGATGACCATACAAAATTTAGCAACAAAGAGACAGAAGCACAGACACTCCGACAGTGTGCTTAGGTATGCTGCATGTCACATACAAGCTTCCACTAAGTAAGTAAGTAAATAAATTTAAAAACATGCCGTATGTCGGCCTATTAGCTGATGAGGTTTACCCTAATCCTATCGGTGACATTGGTTACTATGTAGTTCTCATTGCATTGGTCGGTGAAGGCTTTCGATGCTGTGAAACTCATTTTTTAAATGAAATTCTGAGTATAAAGACCAGTGCTGCGTTAGTGCTAACAAAACTTTCGATAACCAAAACAAATATGCAGCAGTATCCAGACATGAACACCTTGTGGTTGAAAGTGTTTATAGTTGATTTATAAGCAGTGATGTATGTGTGGACAGTGGCAACACGCCCGAGACACGCGGCTCAGCATTTGTCATCTACGAGGACATCTTTGATGCCAAGAACGCTTGTGATCATTTATCTGGGTTCAACGTTTGTAACCGGTACTTGGTTGTACTCTACTACCAGCCGAACAAGGTACATCTCTGCCATTGGTGTTATCAGGCTTTTACCACTTGCCTTCTTATGTTCTTCCCCATAAAGGGATATTGTGTACCAGTTTCTAAGTTACATTTAGCTAGCAAAGTGATGAAATTGATGATGCAGGTTAATTGACCACAGATACATGTAGGTCATCCACACTCCATGTACAATCTGCAGTCCTTGTTGCACTGATTGTAATATTCCTGTTTGCATTTTTGTGCCCTGCCTGTAGGGAAGCAAGGGGGCAATATGCATTGCTTTTGTTCGTTCGTCCGTTGCGTACATAGCGAATAACTCCAGAACCCAAAGGCCTAGCATGCTCAAATCCCGAGTGAAGGTTACCCCACCTTTGATGCATCTCGCAAACCAGTTTCAAGGTCAAGAGATCAAAGTCAAGGTCACCAGGCCCATTAATGCTGACACACATCCTGCGGCATATCTTCCAATGCAAACTTACTGCGTACCGCTGGTTGGCATATTTCTTGCCAATTTTCGTATAAATTTGCACCAAACTCGCATGCAGTATTTTAATGAGGGACCGCAAAGGTGCAACTGAGACCACTTTTCAATAATCGCTTTCTGAATCTAGAAGTTTGTCGTCGAAAAACAGTTATTTGTCAATTCCCGCCGTGTAAGCAGCAAAAGCTGCTGCTGCTACCGGATCGATCGATCGCGATGACGTCTCGCCCCGGCCACGTGCACCCATGCCCAATAGCCCATAAATCGACACAAACTTACAGCATACTGCTGGTTTGCATATTTCTGTGCCATTTCCGTATCAATTTGCACCAAACTCGCACGCAATATTCTAATGAGGGACCACAACATTGTAACAGCTCCATTTTTATCACGCGTCAGCACACTGACGCGTGATATTGATATAGCAATTCTGTCTGTCCATCCCTCTGTCTGTCTGTCTGTCTGTCCGTCCGTAACGTCCCGGTATTGGATGAAAACGGCTTAACATATCGTCATAGTTTTTTCACCATACGGTTGCCCAATAATTCTAGTTTTACCAGCATCAAACATCTTCACGAAATTCCGACGGGGTCACCCCTGCAGGGGCGCTAAATACAGGTGGGGTATAAAACTTTCGCGATTTTCTACCAATAAGTCGTTATATCTCGCAAACGATAAAAGATATCGCCATAGTTACTATGGAAGGCGAATATGAACTCTTATGCGATTTATCAAATGGTGCCTTGAACAAACCCTAACCCTAACCCTTACCCTGTTTTCAAGGTCACACCAGTCTTTGACGCTAAATATCTCACAAACGGCTACTGATATGGCCACAGTTACTATAGAAGGCGAATAGGAAACCGCATCCAAGCTTTTGAATGGCAATGACATTGAGTGACCTCTAACCCCGATTTCAAGGTTACGATATTATTTAACGTCAAATAACTCGAAAATGGCACAAGATAGAGCTATATTTACAATGGCCAACCGATAGAAAGTCGCATATGGTCTATCGAACGGCGCCATTTTCAGTGACCTTGAATGAACCCTAACCTGGTTTTCAAGGTCACGCCATTCTTTGACACTGAATATCTCCGAAATGGCTAAAGATACGGGCATAGTTACTATGGAAGGCGAATAGGAAACCGTACCCAAGCTTTCAAATGGTACCACTTTCAGTGACCTCTAACCCACATTTCAAGGTCACAATAGTATTAAAAGTCAAATAACTCGACTACTACTAAGTCGTGTATGATCTATCTAATGGTTCCGTTTCCAGTGACCTTGAGTGACCCTTAACCTAGATTTCAAGGTCACAGTGTAATATTTATGCCTATAGATGCCCTCAGCGTATTGTGTGCGCAGCTGACGCGCGATCTGTTGTCGATAGCTAAGTTCTTGTTGAAAGTCACTTTCTAAATCTAGAATTTTGTCACCGAAAAACAGTACGGGCCTATTTGTCAATTTCGGCAGTATAAGCAGGAAAAGTTGCTACTGGCGGATCAATCGATACTGATGGTGACTCGCCCCAGCCACTGATGTGCGCCCACGCCCAATAGGCCTAGTCGTAGTATCACCAAAATTGGCAGGAGGGTACTCCGCGACACATGCTACATTGCGCACTAGTTTCAAGGTCAAAGGTCAAGGTCACAAGTTCACATCGTCTGTATGTCTCGTCTGTGCCTCTTCTTAATTTGGAAACACAAAGCTGTACCTGTGTCATTAGAGGCAGACAGGGGCACACCATGTCGGCCGAACCCAGCGGCCACACTTCTTGTATTTGAATCACATTTATAACTAGAGTACAACCGATTCGGGGTTTAATGCCGATGTCGGATGTGCCGCTGTTAGCGTGGTTGAATCGGCGGATACCGTCTGATACCGATGTTTAAGGCCGGATTCCAATTTGTCGTACGCAACGCATGCACATGAAAAATGTTGAAAAACGCAACACATGCAAGGATAGAATCGGTTCTGTCCTTGCGTGCGTTTTTCAAATAAAGATTGATCGGTTGCTTATTTCGGTTTTTTGATCTGCATCGCAAACTCTGGCAGTCTGGCTGCATTGAGTACGACACTTTGGAAGTCGGCCTTTACACTGCCACTCTGCAGGACCAGTAGGTCTATGTGGGGGAGAGGAGACTAGTATGTTGATCACTGCGACGCAAGTTAAGTGTCTGGACTAGGGTTGAGCGATCAGCACAATTACTCAGTATTGTCACTCGCCCAATACTAGCAGTATCATGCAGTAATTAGTATATGATGCAAGTATCTTCAAAGAGATAGCGTGCGCCACAGACGATTGGTTTCTATATCATGTCTTGTCACCGATCTTCCTTCCCGGTAAGCTGCCATGAAATCTCAAACCGTACACAGTGTATCGCTGTCATAGTCACCTCAGAGAGGCTCGGTCACTGGATTGTGACGTAAGCATCACAGAGAAGCGCTAACACGGACTCGCGCGTGGATGGAACGCACGTCTGAAAGTTCTTTACGATGGGGACGTGATCACTGACGCAAGGCGATGAACGCGGAGAAAAAATTCTGGAATCCGCACATCCCTGGTACCATCCAACGATGGAAGACGGTGCTGCATCACAGAGGGGAGTGCAGTGGAGGTGGACACCAGAGAGAGGTGCCGATCCTAATATTGCGTCCACATCACTGCCGATTTTGACCAAAGATTCGCATCCACAGGCAGATGCTATATTCGATCTGCTGTCAACCCATCCCGCATCCGCAATGATTTATATACCTTCAGTAACCCCCGTGTGTACACTTTAAGTATACTTAGTGATGACTGCATCGTCACATTGTTAGTTGTCAGTTGTATCAGCATCGCGAGCAGCGGGTTTAGTGCGATATCTTGCAGCGAGATAACAAGGTTTCGCACAAGACCTGTCCAAAATTATTCTTTTTTAAAAGGAGGATCAGCGTCTGTCCACGTCCGCGAATTTTCGTAAACTGTGTCAGTCTGCTGATCTCAAGAATTTTTGCGGATTTACGTCTGCGAGCGGATGCATCTGCCGTCTACGCATCTCTTGTGGATACTTGTGAAATCTGCCAACTGCACCCGCTTCAGTTGCCTTGACGTCAGTGTGACCGCGCACGAAGTAGACGCGCTACGGCAATCTGCCGACTACGTGTTGACTGGTTGGTGGAGGGAACGGTACATTGATCAAAGCGAGGAGCGATAGATGCCGCTCGTCGGCTGTTAGTGAAATGGTTTTAGCAATCGCACGTGCAACACCGTCCATAATTTGTTCTTCAAAACGGTATCGGCAGACCCGAGACACCGATTCACCGGTGTTGACAGTGGGTGCCGATGTTTCGATTTCCGATATACATATCGGTCACCAATGCGATACTACTTGCGTCCGTGGTCATGAGCAGCCGGCTTCCGACCCACCTAGGTCGGTCCGTCATTTTGATGCACTAGTTGCGCCATTGGCGGTCCAGCCATCCAACGTCGATCGTCACAATGGCAACGATTCGGCGACCGTCCTACAAACCCGCCAAACGTGTTTCAGTGTGTTTTAACTTATCAAAGTTATCGGAGAGCAGTGGCATCAGCGACTCATGTGGACTTCATACTGTCCAGAAAACTGAAAGATCAACAAAGTTAAAGATCTTGCACTGATTTCTGTCTCGCTCAGCAACGCTAAAGCATGATGTAGGCATAGGCCGCGTGTCTGTCTGTCTGTCCGTCCGCTGTCACGGAGGTAATTTAATATAAAGTGTGATTACCGTATACCCTCGTTTTTCCGCCACTCGTTAATCCGCCAAATTCGCTAATCCGCCAACACTACACAGAATGAATTGATTCCCATTGTAAAACTACTCGTTAATCCGCCAATTCCAACCGCCATCTGCCAAAATGGTTTCAATACAAACCTACCGTTTTGCTATTCGTTAATCCGCCAAACCGTGTACACTGTACAGCTGTCATTAGCTTCTGCTAAACTTCTGCTAAAATCCGCCGTCATTGAGCAATTTCACGGCAGTTTGGCGGGCTGTTTTTATGTTAGGGTTAGGGTTAGAATTAGATTTGTTTTGTACAAGCATTGTATTCTACGAGATCATACAGTTCAACATTGCGACAGTAGTAGTTCATGTGAACTTAGCCTGCATAGGCACAACACCATATACACACTCCCGCCCCTGCAAAAGACCTGTTTTCGTTAATCTGCCGAATTCGTTAATCCGCCACATTTTCCGTAAACGGATTATGGCGGATTAACGAGAGTAGACCTGTATTAGTTGCTATATTACAATAAGTGGATACTGAATAATAATCGTCGACAGTGTAGAGGTGTAAATTGATGAGCTTTTAAGGATGAATGTAAGTTTTTGCTGGTTTTTGTGCAGACGTACAAGAAGCTTGATCAGAACAAGAAGGCAGAAGAGCTCGACAAAATGAAGGCAAAGTACGGCCTGAGTACACCAGAAACTGGCAAAAAGTGACAGCTTCACTGGCATTCTGACTGTTGGTGTTTATAGATCATTATGGACTTTGTACAGTTTGGACTCTATGGTGTTGACACAGTTCCGTGTACCGGTACTTTTTGTACACTGGGGAGCTTGGGGTACTCAGACCAATGGGTATTTATAAAACACCTGTCTTGCATTCATCAACAGTGTTTCATAACTGCATTCCCCATTCACTCTGTGTCCCTCCTGTTGCTTATATGTCTATAAAGACGACGTAAAATGTTGACAACTAGTTTAATATATATCTCATAATAGGTCAAGCAGTCCATTGTCTTGGTAGAAGCCGTGACATCCTGTACTTGCCGTGCTAAATTTTACTCACCATTTTGTAATTGTGTTGATGTGCAATATGACAAGTCACATTACTACATGGGTAACGTGTGTATTGTTTGACTGAGTCCATATCATTTCCACATTACGTGTGACTAGTAATGACCATTGACCAGCAACATTTTGGTGTATCATTATGAAGCATGTTTGAGCACTCCGAGTTCATTCATCTTTCAGTTGTTATTAACAACTGAAAGATGAATGAACTCGGAGTGCTCAAACACTTGTTATACACAAAATTAAGTGCCATAACGTTGATGTCTGACCAATCTTGGCTCAGCAGAGCCCTACATTCAGCAAATTCAGGCACAACTATGAGTGTGTCAGTCATTATTAGGAATGTGCGGAAAACCGAAATTCTTTTTGGATTCAGTTTTTAAAAACCAAACTATCCAAAATTTGACATCAGTTCAGACAGTTTTCTGGTAGAAACTGTATGTAATCCGCCATTCAAATAAAAGTGAATAAAAGTATCTTTACTTGCATTAAATGTGCAGATAAAGAACGTTATAAAACACAACCAAAAAGAGTTTAGCATGTAGATTTTAAAATGCAATTACATTATTTACTTGCTGTTGTTGTTGTGAGTGACATGAGTAACATCAAAGTCCTGTCATCCACTGTTGCTCAATATTTGCTGTAAATTAACTACTCGGCTATTACACGAGTAGTAAATAACTATAATATCGGAACCGAACCGCATTTTTTTGAACCAAACTCATTCCGAACCGAATCAGAGTTTTTTTCAAAAACCGAACGGAAATAAAAAAAATCTATTCCGCACATCCCTAGTCGTCATGTTCATTGTGAAATCTTTTCATTCATTATGATCCCATGAATTGATATCAGTCTCACAAAGTAATTGCAAAATTGAGTCTTGATCTTTGGGTTTTACTGCTACATTGTTAATGGCAGTCCTGTCTGCTGTTCTCCGGTATACAGTCGGTGTCCTGCAGGACTATGAATAATCACAATAAAAGCATGAATCGTATACACCGTCAGTATAAAGAAGTAATAATATAAATAACAGATACATATAGTTCTATATCAAACTATTGCAACTACTACAAGCTTAAACCTTTACGTATGTATGAAACGACTTCACGTAAAGCGACAATATCAACTGGCAGATGAACCGAACGTTTAGTCGACAAGCATACTACGTGAACAAGGCATGGCACTGCTAAACGACGAGATAAAACATGACAGTCAGTAAAATATCGTATGACTGTATACAACGAATAATATATTCATGCTGTATTTCACTGTATTTGTACAACATTATTATTAATGTACAAGTACAGTGTGATGTTGAGTGTAAACGCTGTAAATATATTTCAACTAAGACAACTTCCAATGTCTGCTCTATAGATGGCACATTTGTTATTTTATCATATAATGAAGGAAAGTATAATATAGTAAAAGTTTTATCAGAACTTTTATCCAGAAATCAAGTGGCATTGGTGTAACATTGTTAACGCCCAGTATGTTAGTGATAATAAAACTATATAACGTAATTTTTCATATTTAGTTGCAGTTTTTATGAATTAAAATTTGAATAAGAAGTTCATTAACTCATTTGTCCATGTTTCAAAAAGTTTGTAATCTTGATGAGCAAGAAATTTCTGCTTTAGTGAGGTCTGACGACGTTGTAAGCTCGTAAGTTGGGCTCAGATATCGGTTTAGCTCAACTGAATTTGACAGGTCACCATGCAGATGGTATCCCGTTTAGGTAACATACCGCAAGCCCAACCATGCGCATCTTCAGTAGAGACTATGTGATATGCAGTTCTACAGAAAGCCAAGTGGGAGTTTCCACTGCTGGCAGTTGTTTATAAGAAATTAACACTTTATTCCATTGCCAGTCTGCCACAATGTTGTATGAATATGACGATACAAGTTGGCCCATTGATGTCATATTGCCACGGGCGTCCATCCCCGAAACGTCGATAAAAACAAACCTTTTTCTGCTCCCTTCCCCCTATTTCAGTCTTTCCCTCGCGTGGCCAACTAGGGGTTTGGGTAGTGTCATAAGCTGCCACAGCATGGTCCTGGATAGACCCTGGCCACCAGTGATTTTACAGCATTTTAAATTCAAATAGGTATGTGCACTAATTCATTTCAGTTAATGCCATTCAGTTTCCTGCATGTACTGCAACCCCAGTCGTATCCAGTAGCTTGTGACCAGTCTGGAAAACGTGAAAAGTGAGGGAATTAGAATGAATACAGAACGGTGGAACTCGGACAAGTGTTAGAATAAAACGGGGAATTTGTGTTGTCTGAGAAGCAGAGTTGTCAAACAGAGCTAACTGCTTGAGCCCGAGGCCAGAACCTTGAGGCCGAGCCCAAATTTAAAGAGGCTGAACAGAACATTATATTTCACAGTGAAAATGTATGCTGTGAAACATTGCACTATCATTAACGCCATCAATTCTCTAATAACATTGCATTCAATAGATGTATTTGAGCCTAACAAGTAAATAACCATTAGTGTGAGTGCAGCAACTGAATGCTTTCACTATTCCATATTCCGAAAGCTAAGGACACCAGGTTCCATAACTGTATGCTATTAAAGTTCGAGGCTGAGGCCAAAAGCTTTAGGCTGAGGGCAAAGCATCCAGAGGCCAAGGTCAGTGGTTACAAGGCTGAGGCCAAAATTTTGGCCTCAAGGCTTTAGCATCTCTGTTGGGAAGTGGTCACCCTGTACTAGGTATAACTTGCATGCACAGAATGTCGACAGTGTAGAGATGTTTTTATTTTAAAAAGTGATCGACTCGTAAACGAGTTCGTCCTGTCCTCAGAAATTGCAAAAGCAAGTCAGACGTGAGATCACATGCTCGGTGAAAGAAGGTAGTAGTATGGCCGACGTCAATGGGAAGGTTTGTTGGACCTAATGTACTGATCTAGCGGCGTGCACGTCTTGAGGGGACTGTTCTTCGGACTCGGAATCACATCTCGGTTGTAGACGGCCGGTGGTCGACGTACGAGGCGGCCGGCCTTGGCGCCGCTCACAGTGCCCAAGGCGTCACTGGCTGCCGCGTCGTCCGCCGCAGCTGACGTCGTCGTCGCCGTCGCCGTCGTGCTGTTGGCGTCACCCGCCAGACGGCGCTCGTACTCCCCGAGCAGCTCGGCCACCGCCCGGTATCCCTGCTGTGCCGCGATATCCCTAGCCGTCGAGCCATTCTACAACGCGAAAACAGAAACAACAACGACACGTGACAATGCACCATTGGATGGGGGCAGACGTCTCCCCGTTGAAAACTTTAGCTCCTCCCCTCACAAACGAAGTTCTGACCATAATGCATTTTGCGCTGGATTACGGCATTGGGCCTATAAAATAAATTTCTAGTGATGTAGTCATTATTAATTACATAATAAATTATTATTACCCGGCCACCATACGTTAGTATGGCAGAGTACTAAGTTTGCTGTCGTGTACTAAATTAAGTTTGCTGTCTCTTTCTCTGTCCGTTGGTGTCTGGTTACAGATATCTCGGCGACGGTGGTATCGGTGACCGATCGGCATGAAATTTTGCACGGTATACATAATGTCAGTCCCGGACAGGTCATCTCTCCTTTTGGGGTCGGTGCCCCAGGGGATCCCCCAAGTCCGAAATTGTGGACGTAAATTTTGGCCATTTGAACGCGAATATCTCGAAAACGAAGTTCTGACCATATAGTGGATTTTGGGCTGGATAACTTTAAAGCATATTATTATTATTAATTTAATCGATTATTATAACCATTATTTATTTATTATCTTGTCAGTGAAGCTGCCAAGGCCAAGGCATGGACCTTCGAGGCCAAGGCCTGGCCTAATTGAGGCGTGTACATCACTGTGAATTTCAAATAAAGCGCGATTGCCCATGGGCCTGCCGAAACTCTTCTTACGGAAAACTGCAATCCTGCTGCAGAAAGCCAGCTATCTGCTTCTCTTTTGGCGCTCCCGTCCCCCGATGTCGCGCGCCCACCCCTTCTCTTCAATTTTTATAGGCACCTATTGCTTTTATGCTCATCAACCAACAGTGTAGGCCTAGGTGTAGCCTACTCAGTACTCACAGTATACTGAATGTGCGTAGGCCTACATCAGGCCCGTAGCCAAGTAAAGTAAAGTAAACGTGGATTTGTATAGCGCATAGTCGTGGAGCACCACCTCTAATGCGCTACCGTTTCCCGTAAGTCGGCGCTGATCTCCGCAAGCCAACCCGACAGCTAGGCATCAGCGA
>Ga0209149_1001746_pt1 | contig 11454 bp, 4 predicted proteins | sample WorMetTyACAVOLI2_FD_187423 | JGI IMG/M metagenome (GOLD analysis project Ga0209149, IMG submission 187423) | Marine gutless worms symbiont microbial communities from Max Planck institute for Marine Microbiology, Germany - Olavius algarvensis... ...
TATGAGTACAAAAATGGAAATGAGTCAAGTAAACAAGCCTGCAAACAACGTGCAAACTATGCAATACGTCAAAATAAACATACAAACATACAAACACCAGTAGGTAGAGATACACCTATACATACACCTAGTAGGTATCCATAAATAACTTTCTATGCAGAAAATTCTTCCTGATCATATTATTATCAGTGAGAGGCAAAGTAAGGTGATGGGAACGTGGCCGCAGGCTATATCCAGTATGTCCTTATCAGTCAAAACTGATCCCAGTTTGTTGTTAGACAGATGTTTAGAGACGTCTACTAACTCCTATTAACTTTTATGAAATTCTCTACGCTTACGTTTACGCTTACGGCGCATTGTGACTTTTTTGATTATTGCGCCTTATAAATACTCTTACTTACTTACTTACTTACTTACATAATCGGCAGTTGCATTCTGTATTCTCGCGCCCTTGTAACGGCTTTGCCGTGTTACGGCGCGTTAGAAATTGTCGTGATTGATTGATTGATTGATTGATTGATTGAACTGTTTTACAGATTCACTGTATGAATGAATGAAGGAATGAACGAATTGTCCGCCCGAGCGAAGGTCATGTCTAGTTTACCGAATTCATAGCCGTTTATCTGGCTATATCAGCAAACGTCGTTGAAGCTCTTCTGCACGCGAGGAGCTAGCTTGTTTTAGGATAACATTAACTTATGGCAAGAATAGTCCCTAGGTCGCGGTCAAACTTCCACGCCGTGCCGTGTGGTTGCGACGTTTATGGTGTCGCTGTCCGTTCCGTTCCCAATGAGGTCATACACTAGTCCACTGTAGCTATCCTGCGCACTCGCAGTCTGACGCTCACGCCACCGAGAAATACACCCAGATACTAAAAATGCGAGAGCAACCGTTCGGCCCCGCCACCTAGTCGCATCATAACTTTCGCATTCATGCATAATAGAAATATACAACGACGCACTGCGCCCAGTTCACTTATAATTGCATTCTATTGCACGTAGAGTGCACGCTCGGCAAGACTTATGCCCCTCCCTGTAGCTCGAGTGCTGAACATTAACGCAAATTGAGCTAAACGTAATTACATTAGGAGCAATAACGACTCTTGACCGATGCTTATGTCCCTGTTATCGATGGCTAAATCCTTACGAGAGTTCGTCCGGTTTATACTGTGATTTGACATAGGTCCTAATCGTCCGATTAGACCGCCGAACAGATGTTATTTCACATACATTACTTGATCTCTGCAGTACCGAAAAATACGGATTTTATATGACATAACATCAATGAAGTTCGACGAACTTGCAAGACCGGCAGACGTTTTACTGTTAGCCACAGCGCATTTCGTATAGTTGATGTCTTAGTTATGGTAACCGGGTATACCCCTAGAGACATTCACCCTGGAGAAAATCCCCGGAGGTAACCCACGTGGGTCGGTTAGGGTTAGGAGTACGGGGTAATGTCAGTTTTCAAAATGTCGTTTTAAGAAGTTAACTTGCTAAACTCCGCGGGGGCCGAATTACCTCCGGAGAATTTTCTTTTTGGGGATAAACTTCGGGCGGAATGTCTCCAGGTGGGTATCTCGAGTCCCGGACATAATGCCACTAAGACAAAATGTCACTAGGACAAAATGTCCCCCGACAAAATGCCAGGGGAAAAAGCGCTACTAGGACAAAATGCCACAAACAAGTAAATGTAAAGGACTAAGGCCAATCTATATAAAGCGATCTACCGCAACTGAAAACTGGCACTAACCCGCATTCCTGACCCTAACCGACCCACGACGTGGGGTCCTGACCCTAACCCTAACCGATCCACGGAGCGGGGAATTATCTGAAAACTGGCACTAACCCACATTCCTGACCCTAACCGACCCACGACGTGGGGTCCTGACCCTAACCCCAACCCTAACCGACCGACGACGCAGGTCCTACCCTAACCGACCCACGACGTGGGGTCCTTGGTTCTTTACATTTACTGGTTTGTCGCATTTTATCCTAGTAGTGCTTTTTCCCGTGGCAATTTGTCCGGGGGCATTTTGTCCGATGGCATTTTGTCCCGTGGCATTTTGTCCGGACTCCGGGTACCTCTTAAGAGTCCTTCGTTATAACCACGCACAGCTTAGAGTCGTTCATTGTCAGTTCCGGTTCTAGGGGTGGGCCAGGGCACCAGGCCCATTAGCGTAGCCATGGTACCTGCAACCCAAACCTCGCCAGGTTACGTGAATTGCCGAGATCCGAGGATAATTTTTTTGTTTTCCGGGTGGGTTAGGGTCAACTATCGGACCAACTTAACCAAACATTTTGGTGAATAATAACGTCTGAAAGAACAGGCCTACAGTCTGCTTCTGCGGCAGATGCAGTCCTAGCTTCAGATACGATTATCACCCACCATACGCAGAGCAACCTAGGTGTTTCACAGGCATTTCCGATCGCTGTTGCAGTTTCTCTGAATTCACAAAATTGTGCATATTTCCATCAGTGGCTCCCCCAAACTCCCTGTGCCCCCTATCTCCAATCCTGGCTACGCCACTACCAGGCCGCACTCTAATTGGCCTGGCCCCCTGAATATGTGAGACTTGGTGTGATGATACCGACAGTCATACTACACCATATTCACGGACTAGTGAACACAAAGGTGGGGCCACTCAGGCCACTCCAAACATTTTCGTCTGAACTGCCCGTGGTCGTGGTCCTCTTTGTTATTGGTTTACAGAAAATTCGTTTATTTACGTGAATTCGCTAAATTCAACTCACGCATAACATTACAATACAATTACAATACAATACAATTTACTGAAAGTAGCAACAAACGTGCATACAGAAATAGATTTGTAAACGTCACAGTAGTTAGTAGTAAGTAATACTAATGCACAAAAATTAAAAGCGAATGCTAAACGTGATAAAAGGAAATTACTAAAACATTTGAAAAAAAAAAACAATTGAAACATGAAAAACAACACACAAAGAAAACAAGAACACACTCGTGTTAAAAACTTTACAAGACAACTGATGACAAAGGATTTCTTGTGGAGATTAAAGCTACATGTGGGTAACTGGAACGAATGGCCAATCGCTGCTGTACAAAGTCATGCCTGTTACCTTGTTAGTCACCTCATCCCGAGATTACGTGTAAAACCGGTCAAATGTCCGTCCGTAAGTCCATGCGGTGTCAACATGTTCAGAACCCTGAGGCTCCGATACCGCTCGGCCTGGGCCGATGTCAATGAAACTTGTCATGCATATTCTGTATATAGATCGGGGGACATGACTTCTACAAAGCGAAATTTAAAATTTCGGCCCCTGCGCCACGCGGGAGAGATGACCGGTCCCAACTGGGGTGCTTTTTGCCGCGGAACGCTACGCATAAGCGCGGCCAATGCCATCGCCCGGTGTCCGTCTGTCCGTCCGTCCGTCCGTCACTTCATGTATTCTGTCGAAACGAGTTTTTTAGCCATAGCTTTTCTCACACCAAACATTATGGCAAAATTCTGTCGGAGATCCCCAAGCGGGGGCGTCGAATGCAAGCGCGGTAGGCAAAAACCGCGATTCTCGACGAATATCTGGCTATCGGATCAATGACTAGTGGAGTGCGATCAACAACTGAAGGTCGACCGTGCAGTAGTTTACCGCACTGCAGGCCGTCACGTCTGTGCGGATTGTCAGCTGTCAGCTGGTTTTAGCAACACAACGCCGCCAGGTTAGGTCGTCCGACATTCCGACGCTCGTAGTCCAGCGCACATCCACGCGTTTCGGGGACCGATTTTTCCGTTGCGCCGCAGCGCAGATCTGGAATCGACTTCCAACGTCGCCGATGGATCCAGGAGTGACATAGAGATAGTTCTGTACGCAGCTGGAGAGTTACCTCTTTGTTTGAGTGAGACTGTGACGCACTGTGACTTCGTATTCAGCGCGTACTTATACCGAGGGTAGTACCAAATAGGCTAAGCTATTTGGTAGCAGAACAGCTATAGTGGGCGTGGTGGTGGATTGGTTGTCCGTCGTTCGACTCTCGTTCGATAGGTCGATGGTTCGATTCTCGCTACAATATATCGTTCATAAACCCAGCTGGGCTTAGTGTTACTGAAGTTACGAGCATCATACCATGACGCTACTGAAATTGATGTAATTTGCCAGCCCAACTTCGGCAGAAGGCGTACAGCTGTCAATTTGCAGAACTGGCCTGCGGACGGCGAAGCAATATCGTCAGTTTACCGAAACATCAACGGGTCACGGTGTGCCGCAGGGCTTCAACGCCATGACGCTTAGATGTCCTGCCGCCGGATGATGAGTGGACGCAGCGCTGCTACTGCGGCTGACGGCGACGGCGACGACAACGCAGATGAACCAGTCGTGTGCATCGCCAACAATTTCCGGCTCGTCGAGTTTTCAATTTGCGGTCACTTTTTGTTGCTGCAGCTGCGGGCAGTTTCGCGATGTTGCCTTTCAAGTGACGCGTAAGTTATCTGCAACCTCCTACTTAACAGAACAATTTGCGACGGATAAGCAATGTATGTTGCATATAAAAGTTACCTAATTTATTTCTTTTCTCGGTATGATCTCGTGAATAAAAAGTGGACCCTAGAGAACGTCGTCATAGCTTCTGGAAATGTTAGCCAATTTAAATGAAAATTTCAGACAATATAGCTGAAGGAATGCTGAATTTACGCTTCTGAAAATAATTTGTCTTTTTGTTAAATATTCTTTGTTAGCAGCGATATGAAAAGGACGTTAGTAAAAGTGGCATTACAGCAGCGGTATTTACCGTTAAGTTCAATGTTTAAGTAAATGCTCGTAAATAAATAAAAAGTAAAGCAAACCGCTTTCTTAAGATGTTTCCTGATACAGGAAAGAGTTCTAGCGAATTAAACACTTAATAGTTAAAATTTGACACTAGGCCTACATATCATCATTGACTCATGCCTGGATTGTGGTCGACCACACACTGCCCATCCAGTTGCAACTTGCAAAGATCATCAAAGTTAAAGATCTCGCACTGATATTAGTGACCGGCGTATTTAACATATCAAGTCTTCATCTTCTGTCAAAAAGGCATCTTAAGCAATCGTTTTTGCTACCCTTTTTACTCATTCACAACCGTTTAATGAAATGTTCATCTTCAGTAGTAAAATAAATCCAGTTGCTGTAGCGGCACTTTTACTGACGTCCTTTTTACATCGCTGCTAACAAAGAATATTTAGTTTAGCATTCTCGCAGCTATCTTGTGTGAAATTTTCATTTAAATTGACTAACATTTCTAGCAGCTATGACGATGTTCTAAGGGTCCACTTTTTATCCGGACACAGTGTAGTAATGCGCCCTCGGTCTTACAGTAGAGGTCTGCGTCGGCATATGAACGAACGTTCAGACCACAGCGCAATGCAATGTTTGTGACATCAGCAGTATATAAAAGAAAGAGGATGGGTCACAGAACGCTGCCTTGAGGCACGCCGCAGGTGACAACAGACTCGGTCGACACGTCACCGGCGAAGCTGAGAGTCTGCGAGCGATTCATGATAAACGACTGAATCAGTCGATGACTGATCCACGAATAGCGAACGCTGATTGTAAACGGTCAACCAGAATAAGCTTATGATGATCAACCGTGTCAAAGGCAGTTGACAGGTCGAGTAATGCAAACCAACTCAGATTCCTAGTCGTTGGAAAATGTTCCGCGAAAGCGATCAAGCAACTTTGTTGCTGAGTCTTTGCTAATATGCTTACGCAAAGTTGGATTGGATACGGAATATCGAACTTTGCTGCAGCTGCCCGTATGGACTATAGCGCCACTTACATGAGTCAGACTCGTGACCAGCAGCGCTTTACAATCTCGTCAGTGGCAGCTGATTGGCATGAGCCAATAGTGCCGCAGTGCATTATGTGGCTATCCATTGCCCGCGCTAACGGACAATTGGACCCACGGTGCAGCTAGTAGACGCACCATCGACCCAATCAGCAACACTAGGCCTTCACCCCGTAGCCGTAGCTACTACTTATTTACCGTACCGCTGAGGGTAGGAGGCTGAGTTGGCCTGAGCACAATAGGTTAGCAACTTGCTCAAGGTTGCTTGCAGTGGACCGGGTGTGAGTCGAACCCGCAACCTCTCGGTTACGAGTCAGATATATAATATTCTACCACTGCACCACTGCGGGTTAGTGCCAGTTTTCAAAAATGCCCCGTTCAAAAATCCCCGCCTTGTGGGTCATTTATGGTCAGGACCCGCCTTGTGGTCGGTTAGGGTCAGGAGTACGGGTTTATTTGTATTTATATTTGTATTTATTAGGACGGGAATTCGGTATGAACGTCCCTTCGTCATCACATCAAGTGTCAAAAATTTGGGGACCCGAACAACATTTGGGGGCTGTATCCCCCGCTGCCCCAACATGGAACCGCCCCATGGCTCCGTCGGCGTTTGTTAGCAACATGGATCACGCCGGCAACCGGCGTTCTTCAGAGACAGAACGACGTATGACGAAAATGCGAAAGCAGACAATTTAGTTTTCAAAGTAACGGATTAGTCTGCCGGCTCGCGATCTTTTCAGCTTCTGTTCCGAAATTGTCCGTCCCCCAGACCTGAATCCTCCTCGTTCTTCCTAGATCCGCCGTTGATCTTTTCAGCTTCTGCGCCGAAATTTGGCTCACCGGTCGACAGCGTAACTGGACATAACGAGAGGCCATGCAGCCCGCGCCGCTCAGCAGACAAATGTTTTAGCGGGTCACGGCGACTGATCGATGGGAAAATGATAAAGCAATTCGAGACGTCATGGTCGTAAATAATACTCGTGGACGGCAGACCACTAAATAACAGAATACCGGTCGACTTGGCAACGACCCGGGTCCACGCACCGACCGGCCATCAGTTAGGCTAGCAGCAACTACACAGCGATATGAACAACATTTGGGGGGAACAACATTATGTATGTATGTATGTATGGGGGCTGTCGCAGAGAGGCCGCACGAAGCTTCGTGTCATGAAAGATTTTGCTAAGTCACTCAAGGTCACTGAAAATGGTATCATTCGAAAGCTTGAGTACGGTTTCCTGTTCGTGGCGGTATCTTTAGCCGTTTTGACACAATACACAGACAGACAGACCAGCCAGACAGACACCGCAAGACGGCATTGGCCGCGGTCATGTATAGCAACGCGTACTATAATAAATGACTTATGTGATTCCTTTACACTCTTCTTTTTGCTGAATAACGCATACTACAAGATTCTGTCTCTCACGTCGGCTTACAAAGTTCACTCAACCTTCTAAGTTGATATCTGTTCAGCCGATCGCAACGTTCTTTTCGACATGCATCACCCTGTCTCTGGAATCATTTTCCTGTTTGATTTCGTCAGCCTCATCCTGACCACAGTCTCCTTCATATTCACTTCATATCACTCATCAGGCCGGTAGCCAACCTTCTGATAACGGGGGAGGGGGGTCGGTTTCCTCAGATTTTAAACTTTGAACCTTTTCAGGGTTTGAAAATTGGAGTTCTCAGTGGCTGTCTGGGGGAACCTCGATTTTTTAAATAATAATGATTGATGACGTCACTTTGTGGTCAAACCTCGAATCTACATGGTAAGTCTACTCGATTGATTCGCGCGGACTATGCCGTGGCAAGATGTCTGTCTGTACGTCCATCCATCCGTCCGTCTATCCGTCCGTCCGTCACACGCCGGTATTGTGTGTAAACGGTTCATAGTTCATAGTTCATAAGTAATACCGCTTACAATAATAACATATCCTCAAACTTTTTCACCATCAGGTAGCCCCACCATTCTAGTTTTTCCATACCAAAAGAGATAGCAATATTAGACGGGGACCCCCCTAACGGGGGCGTCGAATGCAAGGGGGTATAAAAATAGCGATATAATCTTTTAAATGTTTAATATACCCAGGTGATACTTTCACTGTACGGGATGGCAAATATTTTTCGACGGGACCCCCTAACGGGGGCGCCGAATGCAATGGGGGTATAAAAAATCACGATTTTCGACCAATATCTCGCTTTATCTAGCAGATGATGCAAGATAGAGCCATAGTTACTATGGAAAACGAATAGGAAACCACATCCAAGCTTTCGAGTGGTACCGGTTTGAATGATCTTGAGTGACCTTTGACCCAGATTTCAAGGTAATGATATCATTCAACGTCAAATAACTCAACGGTACCAGATGGAGCTATATTTACAATGGCGGACCAATATAAAGTCGTATTATGGTCAGTCGAACGGCGCCATTTTCAATGAGCTTGAACAACCCCTAACCCAGTTTTCAATGTCACGCTATACTTTGACGCTGAATATCTCATAAACGGTTAAAGATACGGCCATAGTTACTATGGAAGGCGAATAGGAAACCGCACCCAATCTTTCGAATAGTACCTGTTTGATTGACCGTCAGTGACATTATTCATCGTCAAATAACTTGAAAATGGTACAACGTACATGTCATACAGCTATACTTACAATGGCCGACCAATAGAAACTCGTATATGATGTATCGAACGGTGCCACTTTCAACGACCTTGAACGACACCTACCTTCAGTTTCAAGGTCACGCCATTCTTTGACGCTGAATACCGTATCTCATAAACGGTACGACATACATAGTTTCAATGAAATACTAACAGAGACTTACACACGCCCTACTCAACAGTGTCATTTCGAATGACCTTGAGTGACTTAGCAAAATATTCAATGACACGAAGCGTCGCGCCATCTCTTTGCGACAGCTGAGCTTCTTGTATTAATTCTATTTCATAGACGGACGATATTCAAGATGTTAGCGCCAAAACAGTCGGCGGAAAAGTTAACCTTTTAGCGCTGGGGGGGGGGTCGTCCGACCGCTCTGATCCAACCTTGGCTACGGGCCTGCTCATGCCAGGTCATGTTCATCATCGTCGCTTTGACCGCCCGTTTTAACTCCTTTTTTCACTCCAGCTACAAAACCAAGCTTTTCCTTAAAAGGCCAGTCAAGGTCAAAAACGCGAAATGCTGAAATCGTTTGCCGCGTATGATCAGATTTACTTCAAGTACAAACCACGATATTCCAGTTCCGGGGGAAAGTAAGCTTGCTGTGGGTTTTTACCGCGCGACGCTTACGCATAGCGCGGACTAAGCTGTGGCAAGATGTTTGTCCGTCCGTCTGTCTGTCTGTCGCACACCGGTAAACGGCTAAATATATCCTCAAACTTGTTTCACCGTCGGGTAGCCACACCATTCTAGTTTTTTTCACACCAAACGGTATCGCAATATTCCATAACGTGGGCATCGAGTGTAAGGGGCATGAATCAATCAAGATCTTAGACCAATATTTCGCTATATCTCAGAAATCATACAAGATACGGCCATAGTTTCTATAAAATTGGAATAGGAAACCTTACCCAAGCTTTCGAATGATACCATTTTCAATGACCTTGAGTGACCCCTATCCCAGATTTCAAAAATTACGATATTATTCAACGTCAAATAACTCGAAAATGGTGCAAGATAGAGCTATACTTATACAATGGCAGACTAATAGTAAGTCGTATAAACTCGTATTATGGCGTATATATCGAACGACACCATTTTCAACTACCTTGAACTTCCTCTAACCATGTTTTCAAGGTCATGCCAGTATTTGACGCTGAATATCCCAGAAATAGCTAAAGATACGGCCATAGTTGCTACAGAAGGCGAATAGGAAACCGTGTTCTTGAGTGACGCTTAACCAAGATTCCAAGGTCACGACATTATTTAGCGTCAAATAACTCGAAAATGGCGCAAGATAGAGCTATACGTACAATGACACACCGATAGTAAGTTGTATATGATCTATCGAACGGCGCCATTTTCTACGACCTTGGACGACCCATAGCCCCAATTTTAAAGTCACGTTAAATACGGTGCGAGATACAGAGTTTCAATGGAATACTAATAAATAATTCAGATTTACACACGCTCTACTCGAGGGTGTCATTTCCGATTACCTTTACTGATCTTGAGTGATTTAGCGAAATATTCAATGACACGAAGCGTCGCGCGGTCTCTCTGCGACAGCTGAGCTTCTTGTCTTGTTTGCGTTATGATTATTAGTACGCATGCTTACAGACTTAAAGACTAATTTCTCGACGGCAAGAGAATTTGACGGTGTGTGACCGTTGATGACATTTACAAAGACACGAATGTCGAGGCTAGACTCTGTTCAAATCAATGACGACATTGTGCGGCTCGTTATCTTACGGAGGTCATTGTGCATTCTGGACCGTCCACGGTGATTTGACAGCCGACCTGTCGTACGTGGAGATACCTACACGTATGCCCGGATCGACTAGGCTGCCGTACGCCGACCTGGTACAATAATGGGTAGATCAGCGTCATCGTTTCTGTGTTATTTACTTTACTTTTTAATTTTTTACGTCGGCGCGAATCGTCGTTTCCGATATCACAGTTACTCGATTATCCCGATGACGGAGATCCGCTTGTGGCCTCAGCTTCTGTCGTCATCTCATCATCATCATCATCATCATCATCATCATATTGCTTTAATGGAACAACGACACACCGCATTGAACAATCATCCTATGAGGTCTGTACTTCAGCTAACCGAGAGAGAATTCTAACTCGCGAGAAGGGGCATGCAGGCGTTATTCACAACACAGGGTCGTCACCGACAAAATGACGACAGAGAGACAAACGAAACTGTTGGTTTGGGTCTGCAGCTGTTTTATCACGCAGTAGCAGGCGCTATGCATCTTCGTACTGAAAACAGTGCCGGTGGATACCGGTGTTATTTTTGCAGCTATTTCTGGCGTATGATATCGATTTTTATCTTACAAATTTATGGAATGCTGCGCACAGGAAATACAATGTTGTGCGGTTCACTGGACACTTAGGCTACAAAGTGACATGGATCAAGATTTTGTCACTGAGTTAGCAGTATTTCACGTGATGTCACAACGGCAGCTACTGCTGCAGCTCGTGGGTGAGTATTCCACGACGTCAACATCTCAAGTCACAGCTAGTTATTCGCACTTGAATCTGTCGTACGCGTACACAGCGATATTTCCGATATATCCGACTACTGCTGACGCTCGACGTCGCTAAGACGATCGGACTCGGGACTGCGTCTTCGCGGATGGACTGCGCCAACGCACTGTTGAACGGCATGTCGCCGTCAACGTGGGTGCCATAGAACCCACTGGCAAGTGCAATGTATCGAGTTCTACCAGTTCATCGAGTATCAAGACACACATTACGATTGGTTGACAAACTGTTAGTTTCTAGGCTACTCCAGATGGCGCGAGCGTTGTCGGCGAAAGCCTTTAGCATTAAAAGGTAAAAGGAGCGTATAGTTTTGCTATTCTATGGTGTTTACGTTGGTTGTTTTCACGCTAAGAAACTTTTAAAAAGTTGGAAAAAATAAGCTATATTTGGAATACGGTGTGGTCAATTGAATTTTTATGATGTAATAAGTTACCG
>Ga0209149_1001747_pt1 | contig 11454 bp, 8 predicted proteins | sample WorMetTyACAVOLI2_FD_187423 | JGI IMG/M metagenome (GOLD analysis project Ga0209149, IMG submission 187423) | Marine gutless worms symbiont microbial communities from Max Planck institute for Marine Microbiology, Germany - Olavius algarvensis... ...
ACAAGACTGACGATCAGAGTCTGGAAAACAGACGATGGCACTGATCGTCGGACACTGCGCAGTTGGCGCAAGACGGCAAAGCAGCCGGCGACAGTCCGCTGAACGTGAGACCGCATGCTGAGGTCAGCGTCAATGAAAATACCAAGGTCACGCACCGTCTTGGATGGAATGATGTCATGCGGCCCAATCCTAAATGCAGATCGTGGCAGTTGGTGCTGACGGCGAGCAGTGGCACACCAAAGCAGCTCCGTCTTGTTGGTGTTCAGCTGGAGACGGTTGGACGACATCCAGCTGTGTACATCGTCTATGCACGCCGACAGACGCCGCTGAAAATCATGTACAGTCGGTGGTCTGATTGAGCCATTTATCTGAGTATCATCTGCGTACAGATGAGGACAGAAACCATGTTGCTCAACCAGCGCAATAAGATCAGCAGTGTACATGATGAATAAGATTGGGCCGAGAACTGAGCCCTGTGGGACCCCGCACAATAGTTGCACAAAGGGCGACTTATACATGCCACGTCGGACGCTCTGTGACTAACCGTGAAGATATGAATGGAACCAGGCCAGAACTTGGCCATCCAATCCAAAGGTGACCTGCAACCGCCGACACAAGATACCATGGTCAACAATGTCGAAGGCAGCGAACAAGTCTAAGAAAACTAGAGCAGCAACGTATCCACTGTCCACTGCCTCCAGTAGATCAGACATGACACGGAGGACGGCAGTTTCTGTTGAGTGGCCTGTCGAAAACCGGACCGAAGAGACGGTAAGAAATCAAATGACTGCAGGTAGCTCTTGAGTTGCCCTGCCACAATCCGCTCAAGAAGCTTCGACACCACAGTAAGATTAGAAATTGGGCGATACGACTGAGCGTCCATGGCATCAAGCCCAGGCTTCTTGATAGCGGGCATAATGAAGGCTTCTTTGAATGTCGCCGGAAAGTGGCCAGCAGACATGGAGCGATTGAACAACTCATTCAGAAACGGCGCAAGCTCAGCCGCGACCATCTTCATTACTGATACTGGAAGCGGATCAGCAGCCGAGCTTTTGTCAGGTAGATGAGATATAGCAGTGATGACGTCGTCAACGTTGACCGAACAGAAAGATGACATTGACACACCAGTCCCGACGTGGAAGATAAATGGCTCTAGTGCCCCAGCAGTGTGCAGCCGGACGGCGTTGACTTTGTCATAAAAAACGGATGAATTCGTCCACGCTAATTGCAGAGCTCGCTGGTGGCCGCCCACGACCAAGCAGCTGATTGACGATGTCGCCAAGAAGTCTCCAGAGACTTCTTGGCGACTTACGGTCACTTTCGACTGTGCCACAATTAAGCAATTAAGGTGCCATTATCAGCGGCGTTAACGATGGTCGTTAACTGGTCCCTAGCAACGGCGTTGACAATGTAATGTAATGTAATGTAATGTAATGTAAGAAGGAAACGACTTTGTGAACAGATGAGATTTCAGGTATCGACAGAATGATGACAGAGTGGACGCCGCAGTGACAGTGGGCGGCAGACTGTTCAAAGCCCTGGTGCCGGCAGCAGAGAAAGATCAGTTACCGAGCGTTGACCTTCGGGTTGCTGGCACGACGAACGCTGACGAGCTGGAAGATCTGAGGCGCTGTCGTTACTCCAACTGCGCGACCTGTTGTAACTGCTCAGAGATACGCAGGTGCTAGGCTGTGCTTGCACTTGAACACCAGGACACAGAGTTTGTACTGGATTCTCTCTTGGATACGCAGCCAGTGTAGGTCCATCAGTATTGTTGTGATATGTTCTGATTTCCTAGCTGAGCAGATCAGCCTGGCTGCTGCGTTGATGACAGCCTGAAGCCGATTCAGGAGGTTCGCAGGAAGGCCAGCTAGCACCGAGTTGCAATAGTCCAGCCTCGTCAGCACAAGGCTGGTGACCAGCGACGTAACAGCAGGCGAGGCAGCGACCTCTGGACGCTCCGTATCTGACGTAGGATGCCGAAACAGCTCAGAACCGTTCGTGAAACGTGTGTTGTCATGGACACATCGGCGTCCAGGTAGACACCGAGGTCCCGAACAGAGCTGACGGGCATGACATTGTCGGCGACGATGCGGAGTGGTACGGCAGGAATCTGATCTTGGCGTCGACTGGACGCGCACCACAGCACTTCAATCTTCTTGGTGTTCAGCTGCAGGCGGTTGCTCCTCATCCATGTGGACATATCACCAACACAGGTGGAGATGGCGTCTTGTAGTGGTGCTACACCGTCTATATGGCAGGAGCCATACACCTGCGTGTCATCCGCATAGAGATGAACATGGTTGACCATGCGTAGCCGCCAGTCGAGCGAGGTCTGCGGTGTGTCAGAGTTCAGCAATTAAGGTGCCTTTAGCAGCAGCGTTAACGATGCGTGACTGGTCCGCTTGAACTTTGAAAAAGAACTAAAATCTACAGTGTGTGGAAGAGAATTCCAACAGTTTATTACTCGCTCACCAAAGAAATTGGCACGTGTACGCAATTGTGGTTTGGCACTTGAATAGCTTGAATCTGTGCGCATGAGTGTACTGACAGGAGCTAAAAACAAACAGGTCATCAACGCTGACATATGCCAAACCAAAAACGATTGATTTTGTAACCCCCAAACATATCGGTATGTAGTCGTCGAAGTTCTAAGCTAAATTTATTTAAACAGTACGAACAGTAGTGTAGTTATAGGCCTCTTTCCATTGCTATGTTGTCTCATTAGTTGCTTGTCGATAATTTGACTAACGTGCTATTTATCTTGTTTAACTATTTCTGAAGTGTCTATGCGAAATTAGAAAACAACTTATATTCACTTCATTCGTTTATTTTTTTACAAACAAATTCATGAACAAGCACATCGTTAAGAGTCTATCGCTATACGTCCACGACGAGCAATGGCGGTTCAAAATGTCGTTAAAAACAGCATTAGGTCGACATCCAAATGAGTCTAAATATTCTCGCTGCCCATCTTCGACGAATATGCACACCAAATGACGACCAGGTCTATATAAGGAGTCGGCGTTGCAGACGAGCAGGTGCGTCTGGGCAGGTAGAGTTTCAACGCTGAATATCGCGTCACAGTATGTCAGACGCTGTCGCAGAAACCGTTCTATCTCACACGAATCCATACTCCATTAATGGTGCAAACACAACTTTAACGACTAAAATAATGGAAAATTAATGACTAAAATAAAACAAATTAACGATAAAATAACAATTTTAATGCCTAAAGTTAAAACAAATTAACGAACAAAATAAGGCAGCTTTAATGATTAAAATAAGACTAAAATAAGAAAACCACAAAAGTGTGGCAAATTTATGGTCAAAATAAGCCAACTTAACGCTACAGGCATGACCATGACAACATCAAAGACTAAAATAAGGAAATTAACTACTAAAACGAGGCGACAAGTGACAATTTTAATACCTAAATAAGACGAATTAACGGATTCAACAACTAAAACTTTTATACACATGTTTATTTTAATCCTTAAGGGCATCCTTCTCAACCGTTAACGCGTTTTTCAACACCTTTGGACGCGTTTTATGTCACCCTTACGCATGTACATGTCACCATTTAAACGTATCTCGTGTTACTTTTTAAGCGTATAATATTGTCAACATTAAGCACGTTTCATCTCACCCTTAAGACATGCAAAAATAATACCGCGCAATACACCTAAAATATACCGAAAACCACAGTCCCTTAGCATTTAATACGATACAGAAGCCCAGCTGTCAACCGCATAGCGCGCCCTATACTATGGTGCTGTACTCGTATGTCTGTCCGTCTGGTGTCCGTTATCCTTCCCATGTTGTCAAAAGGTTGCAATGCTATCTTTCTGTCCGTCCGTCTGTATGTATGAATTTTCCCTTTCAATTTTGTCGAATATTCACATGCACGACACCAGTGTAAGTAAGTAAGCAATTAAGAAGAGACGGCGACGACGTCGATAACGACGTACACATCAACTGCCGTCGATGCGACGTCAGCAACGCCGGAGTTGGTGTCAACTGCCACAGTTGTTACGACCACACCGCACACGACAACGCTGACGACGAATACGCGCACAAGCGCGTGCATATAGCTGCAGTGGTAGTCTGGCACAGAGTTAGGGTTAGGATAGACCATGCAACACATAGGGCTACGGTTAGGATTAGATTGCCAACACCAACAACGCCGCAGACGGACATGCGCGCAGGCGTGTGCAAACGCGCACTTTCCCATTGGGTAATGTGTTTTTTCGACCTCCTTAACATTCGACTCGATATCGGATATGGACTGTCGAAAAATCGCCCACCTGTCAACATATCCACAAGGAACAGCTAAAAACACGGAATAAATACATTGCACATTGTAATTGCACAAAACAGACAAAAACGACTATAGATAAGAAAATGGATTCTAACTTTGAGGGGGTCAACTCGACGAATTTGTTGACTGAATCCTTTTGTGTGATTATTACCACATATTCTCCCTGTGTGTTGATTATCACCACATGTTCTCCCTGTGTTTTCTTCACGACGACTACTTTGTCGTTGCTTCCAATAATATAGGTCTTCGTAGCTTTGTCTTCTACTCGCGTCTCATTTTCGAAGTCTTCTACTGCACGTACTAAATCGACGTCATCACTCATGATGTCTCTCAGATCGCGACAGTAAGCCTCAATTTCTTCCAGTGCTCTAAGGTGGTCGACGTTGTTGTTGTTCATATTGTATACCATATCCAACTGACATTGGACGCTGGACTGCCTCCTTTTATATCGTGACGACAGCAATAATGATGACTCATGCAAACAGTCTGAACATACTGAAATACTATACTATACTTCTGTCGAGTGGACAATGGCTCGTTTATTAGTGGTCTCTGACACATCGTTAACGCTGTTGCTAAGGACCAGTCACGCATCGTTAACCCCGCTGCTAATGGCACTTTAGTTGCTAAATTCTGACACAAGGTTAATGCCGTTGCTACGGGCCGTTGCTAAGGCGAATGTGGCATGTAGAGCGATAAAATTTGGCCGACCGCATAGTCTTGGTAAGCGGTGGACAATGGCAGATTTATTGCTTGTCTCTGACACATCGTTAACGCCGTTGCTAGGGACCAGTCACGCAACGTTAACCCCGTTGCTAATGGCACTTTAATTGCTGAATTCTGACACATGGTTAACACCGTTGCTAGGGACCGCTGCTAAGGCGTATATGGCATGTAGTGCGATAAAATTTGGCCGACCGCATTGTCGCAATAAGCGGTAAACAATGGCAGGTTTATTGCTTGTCTCTGACACATCGTTAACAACGTTGCTAGGGACCGGTCACGCATCGTTAACCCCGCTGCTAATGGCACCTTACTTGCTGAACTCTGACACATCGTTAACACCGCTACTAGGGACAAGTCACGCATCGTAACGCTACTTCTAATGGCACCTTAATTGCTAAACTCTGACACATCGTTAACGCCGTTGCTAGGGTGGTTGCTAGGGCGAATGTGGCAGTAGAGCGACGAAATTTGGTCGGCCGCATTGTTCGGTAACTTTAGTTGCTGAATTCTGACACATAGTTAACACTGTTGCTAGGGACCACTGCTAAGGCGAATGTGGCATGTAGAGCGATAAAATTGGCCGATCGCATTGTCGCAATAAGCGGTGGACAATGGCAGGTTTATTGCTTGTCTCTGACAGATCGTTAACAACGTTGCTATGGACCAGTCACGCATCGTTAACCCCGCTGCTAATGGCACCTTAATTGTTGAACTCTGACAAATAGTTAACACCGTTGCTAGGGTGGTTGCTAGGGTGAATTTGGCACGTAGAGCGATGAAATTTGGTCGGCCGCATTGTCGCGGTAAGACGTGGACAATGGAATGTTTATTGCTGGTTTCTGACAGATCATTAACGCCGTTGCTAGGGAGTAGAAGGTTGAGCGATGAACTTTGGCTGCAAGGTACACATAAGCGAGATGGCGGAAGTTTCGGTTGTAGCAGGTGTGTGCTTGTTGTCGGGGAACAAAGATGATGACATGCTGCGTGTCTGCTGCCGTCCAGTAGCGATAAGTCACCAAAATAATACGCTTACATGCTCCTGTTGAAGCGTTGGTCGTTGCTAGGTACACGCTAGCGAGTTGACGAACAACAACCTGAACAACCCAATCCGACGCACCTCATCTCATAGTTGAGGATGCTACTTGTTTCTCATCCCGCTGAGGGTAGGAGGCTGAGTTGGCTTGAGAGTACGGTAGGTTGACCACTTGTTCAAAGTTGCTTGTAGTGGGCCGGGTGTGAGTCATATCCGTAGCTTCTTGGCCACAAGTTTGATACGTTATCCATGGTTCCATTGTATGAGCTTACGATCACCGATCGTCTTGTTTCTACTGTGGCGTCAAATTTCATCAGTTGTTTTACGATTACACTTACTGCAATGAACACTGACTCATGTAATCTGTTAAAGCCTGATGCCACATTGCTATATATATATTGAACTGGTTATATCACTGCAGTGACTTCGTATCATGGTATGCGTCTGATGTCATTTGAATTAATGGCCCACGTCCCCATCACGTCATTATCCATTTTATTTATATCGTGTGGTTACTACATTCACGTGAATAGTTTCTGCTGTGTTCTGGAACAGAATTAGTGTTCTGCTACCCTAGTCGCTTGGGTAGTATTACGTCATTCCAACAGTTCATCAACTTCAAGGGATTTTCCGCAGTTTAATACGCAAGATACGTCAGTGAGCTAAAAGTCTACAGTATTTCTTTGTCCGTTCACATCTATGCACGTGGAGTGTTTGCCTGGTTAGTACGTTAGACCCTAGTTTCATGGTTGCAGGCAGGTGGCTACGAGGTGGACGAACTGCCTGGTCCGGGTACGGTGTCGTTGGTCTTGATGTGTCGCCCTTTGCTCATTTACAAGATGGCATTTGGCCACAGTTATCACCTTATCTCTGTTCATTTTAGGCATGATGACATTCTGGACTGCTACGACGTTTTTCATATATTTCCTGTTCCGGCCAGTCCTATTTCGTTACGTCCGTGTCATTGCACATGTCTTTTGTCATGCGGGTGTGTTGGTTTGTCTGTTCGTCGTTAATGTTGCGGATTTTCGGTATGATGTCATTGAAAAATCGGTTATCGAATTCTAAATTGCATTATGAATTTATCGTCCCTCATTTTTGGCTTTTATCTTTCGCTTGGGATCCCTCAAGTTCTTTTCTAAGTCATTTTTGTTGCAATTATTGTTTTATCTACTCATTCCTATTTGGAATTCGTTTGTGTCGGTGGTTATTTTGATCGGTTTTTGTTTGTCGGAATGGTATAACAGAATTTGCGAAAACTGGGCAGGTGTCAGATGACACAACTAATTTAATTAATTATTAATTAACATTATTAATTAGTTATTAGTTATTAATTATTGTTATTCATTAGTAATGGACATTTTAAGTATAAATTCATTAATATTGCTTAATTAACTACTTATGAACTGTGAATTAGTCCCTAGAACGGCATAACTACGACTTCGAACAGTAATACCTCTGGTATCACGGAACTACAGCTGCTGCTGCTGCGGCAATCTCTGCTGTGTCGCGCATCATATGGTAACAGACTTTGTTAAGTTGTGCTTAGTTGCCGTGAGGTCGTCGTTGCTGTCGCACGCTGTTAAATCGTCATTACCTTGCTCTTCCTTTGAGTCGGTTCCTTTATTCGTTACAACACAATGAACACCGGGATTCGGACAAGGCCATATTTAGGGATAACTCATAATCAATACATAACACACCAAATGTGCGCTCGTTGCAAGGACAAAAGTGCAGAATACTAACTTAGTCCAACTGAGGGCGGGCTGGCTCAGGAACACTATAGTTAATCCTCGAGTGGGTCATATCAACTATTTACAATCTACTTCTCTCTCTCACTCTGTGTGTGTGTCCGTCACGTTCGAACATTCTGTCAAAACGAATAAAGATATCTTCAAGTCTTTTACCGTCGGGAAGCGAAGCCATTCTGGTTTTTCCGTACCAAACGGCATGACAACATTCTGGCAACCCCTCCCTAACGGGGGCGTCGAATGCAGGTAGGGTAGGCAGAAATCGCGATTCTGAGCCAATATCTGCCTTCATCGCATGCTGTGAACGCTGCGACCGCCAGGTGCTGTCAAGACGATTGTCGGCCGATATATGGCTATCGATCGATGACTGCTGGAGCTAGTGCTATCAACTGACGGTCGCTTGTCCAGTGGTGTATTACAGTCGCGGTGCATGTCTGTTTACGACACAGAAAGCCACGCACCAGTGAATACGCCGAAGAGACGAGAACAATTTAATTCACACAGCGGTAAATCTAACGCGAGAGTATAACTAATAATAGAAGATTGAGCTTGACGTAGTGTATTATTGATGCTAACTGCTGACAGACACGAAGTATTGCGCGGCCTGTTTGCGACAGCAGAGCTTCTTGTTGGACCACTGAGTAAACGCAATACCGGCATGCTGCCCTGTGGGCAGGCCTGTCGGAAATTACAAATACTAGCTTCAGTATAATTTAGATACCAATTAGAAATTACTTTCAAAATTTTGGCTAAATTACAAATTACAAATTACGTCATTTGAAATTACAACAAATTACCAATTACATCTGCAGTTGCTTAATGAATACGTTCGCCAGAAGACAGAAAGAGCAAAAACACATAAATGCAGAACAGAGACAGACAGAAGAACAGATATATGTACATAAAAGAACACAACACACAGAAACAGTCTAATTACATCATACATTCAGCACCACTAACGTATCAGTCATATCGATCATATCGGTCAGCAAAAACACCTGCCACTATAGCACCTCTACGCAAATACAGCAGCAGAGTTTGAAAACTACAACTTAGGTAAGTCCAAAACATATTACAAACCACATTTGCGCTCTTAGAAATTTTATCACATTAACACAAAAGAATACTGTTAAGTCCGTTTCTTAAACTGTGCAGAAAAAAACCAGAAATATCTTCTTCAAATTGCCGTGTAACATCGGCACAAATTACTGCTTAGCCTGGTTTTCTTTAGCAGTAACAGTTTCTTGAATGTTTTGTCAGTTCAGTTAAGTTCAGTTCGTTACACTCTTAAAACAAAATGTTCTCAGAGGCTGTAAGCTTGCTTGAACAGGTGGGTTTTAAGCCCAGCCCGAAACTGTCCTCCAGTTATCAGTGGTGATCGTAAGTGAGCCGGTAGTGAATTCCAGACAACCGGAGCAGCCACCGTGAAACTCCGTCGACTGAGCTTCGTCGTTCTTGTTCTAGGAACAAACAAGTCACCACGCTCAGCCGAACGGAGAGAGCTCCGAGCAGCAATATCCGACACCGGCACGCAGACATCTTTGAAGTAGGCAGGGATTAGTACTAAATCTAGGTCATTTATATGAAAAATACTCTGAATCTGGCGATAGCGCGGACACCCCCATTACTATCAATTTTTTACTATCAATTTTTCTAATAACTTTTTAGTGTTGGCATTCTGTTGGAAACTATCAATATGGTCCTATGAAAAACCGTACTGTAGTAAATATTTTAAGATAAACTTATTATCTAAATCCATCGGAAAACTATTTTCTATCAATATATTAAGTGTTTAAGTTAATAAATCATGCTAATACTTTCAGCTGTCGGCCAAACAACGTCTGTGTGGCCTTGTGATAATGCTGCAATACTGAATAAACACTCCACAGGAGCAGAAGACGGCAAAACCGAGTTAAAAATGTAATTTTGTATTTTGATCCCAAGTTGAAATTACAAATTGCAGGGAAATGTAATTTTAATTTGTACCAAATTACAATTAAAATTACAGGTATGATGAAAAGTAATTTATTTACAAAGTACACATTACAAATTTAATGAAATTACAGGATTCAATTACATGTAATTAGATTACTGCCCACCTCTGGTGACATTGTTTTAGAAGCAAACACTCGAGACTCGCTTTCAATGCTGCATGTCTTTGCTATTTAGGAATTTATGTTAGGCCTGCTGTTTATTGAACTGTGTTGCACCTGGGTCCACTATAAATTCAATAATAATGATAATGATGATAATCTGTTACAAAAAGCTAATAAACTGTAGGCCTATATAGGCGCCCTTGTAGTGACTCACGCCATGTTACGGCGCCTTATAAATTGTCGTTTTTATTATTGCACTTCACCAAGTGTCGAATGTCTTTGGAAATGACACAGCGTACATGTATAGGCCTATAGGCCTGCGACGACGGCGTTAGCACTCGCATACGTAGTGAACATTGCGCAGAATTCTGTACATTCCAATCCAATGAAAAACGCCAAACACATTCTGCAGACTGTGTTGGTAGATCATACTGAATCGAAATAGAGCTTTGCATTTGTAGGCCTAATTTGAACGGTAACCGTCATTCAGGATTCGCTCGAACTATATGCATGCAGTATCGCGCGAGTATGAGTTGGGTTTGTATGTATTTTATACCGGACAGACTCTGTGTGGAGCCGGTGTGTAAAGTCTCCGGGGGAGGATTTCTATAGGGGCGGTCCTATCACGGGATACCGGCGGAACGCTTTATCTTTTTGATAACATATTACTTACGAGCCAAACCAAAACGTATGGCGTATTTAGGCCTATGGCAACGATGTGTTGGTACAGCACGCACGGTCAGCTTATGTAACATGTGTAAATGACTTGGTCATGTATACCGCTATTACTGAGGTAAACGAGCTATACTTGAGACTACGTCAGATATTAATGATCGCAGCAGCTGTCTGTTCCCCTTCAGTGCAGTAGTGTATAGCCCTATATTGTCGACCAAGCACGGTCTACTGACCAAGCATATCGCAGCTATTGTGTTGGTAGATCTATTGCCAAGTGATTGTAAAGTTGTCTCACGAGCGTCATGTCGCTCTGTATTCACGCTATACTGTTCGGAATTTGATGCATGTCCGTGTTTGCCACCCATGTAAAACGTGTACAATAGCGGGTCACCGGTGTAGAAAGCCCTAGTGGAGCCGATTGTGAACATGCATCGTCGGTCACAGTGGAATGAATCACTGGTTATAAATCATTTCAGTGAATGCACAGGTTTATAAAGCATTTCACTGGGTCTTTCTCACCGGCATCAAAGGTAAAGTAGGCCTACGTTTATCAGTGCTAATAGTTGATGAAGGCACCGCCACCGCTTGTTTGCAACTAACTGTGTCGCTTGTGTAACTAACCCTTCAACGGTAACGGGGAGTAAAATTACCCCCAGACCACTTGTCACAACTCAGGAACCACAAAAGGTAAAAGGGCGCGCGCTTTAGCGACTTTTCGTAAATATGGCTGGGCTACAGATCGCTGTGTTTAGCGGAAGTAAATCTTGCACTGTACGTCCAATATGGGTCCTGAATACCGGAAATGCTTTGTTCAAGGTCATTGAAAATGGCGCCGTTTGATAGACCATATTA
>Ga0209149_1001748_pt1 | contig 11453 bp, 9 predicted proteins | sample WorMetTyACAVOLI2_FD_187423 | JGI IMG/M metagenome (GOLD analysis project Ga0209149, IMG submission 187423) | Marine gutless worms symbiont microbial communities from Max Planck institute for Marine Microbiology, Germany - Olavius algarvensis... ...
TCCGTAGCGCCAGCCAAGTAACCGTAGAGTTTTGGTTTACCGCCGCAATAGTCAATTTTGAGCGATGTACGGCGGTATTTACCGCCGCAATAGATTTATCCATATTACAGCTCGGTAGCTAGCAACGCGTAGGTTACTAAAGACGAATCGTCATTAATACGCTATTCGTGTGGCACAAGCAAACAAAAGTAGGCCTATACGACAGTTTGCGGGCGCTATAAAAAGCCTGCCTGCAGTGTATGTAAAGCGGTATAGCCTCCTAGTGCAGTATATTTTCCTGGTCTTGACTCGCTGATGCTAACCTCATTGTCAATAGGCAGCAACATAAGCCGACATCAAAAATACGGTATCCTCCCAGTGTGCGGTTGCTGAAAATAGCCAGACATCGACGATACATAATGCCGCCATGTAGGCCCCGGCTATATACAGACAGAAGGATACTGCAAATACAATGTGTCCCAAAAAACTGCCACTTTGTTTTCTTGTCTAGAATTCCTAGAAAAAGAAGCTCAGCTGTCGCAGAGAGACCGCTCGATGCTGCGTGTCACTGAATATTTTGCTAAGTCGTTCATTGTCACTCGAGATCATTTGAAACGGCACACTTCAGCAGGGCGTGTATATTAGTGTTCCATTGTTACTGCCTGCATCTTGTACCGTTCCTGAGATAATGAACATCGAATAATGGCGTGACCTTGAAATCTGAGTTAGAGATCACTCAAGATCATTGAAACTGGTACCATTCGAAAGCTTTGGGTTTTCAATTCGCGTTCCATAATAACTATAACTCTATCTTGTATCATTTCCGACATAAAGCGAGATATTGGTCGAAAATCGCCATTTTGCCCCGCGATGCTAAACATAAGCGCGGCCTATGCCCTCGCGCAATGTCTCTCCGTCCGTCCGTCCGTCACGTTCGTATATTCTGTCGAAACAAGTAAATATATCTTCAATTTTTTTTCACCGTCGGTTAGCCATACACCACTATAGTTTTTCCACAGCAAACGTTGTGGCGACGGATACTCCCCTAACGGGGGAGTCGAATACACGTTATCAACACGGCGCCGCCGGACCGTGGCAAGCTCATCGCTGGTAGCAAGCGGCGGAGTTTGTTGATGGCGGTAGACGACGACGGAGTGTTTATGACATGAAGCCTCAACGTTACGCCGAAGACAACAGAACAGCATTTAATTGTAGATCTGAAGCAAAGAAGCGTGCGCTCGAAGTATTGTACGATTGAAGCTAACTTACTGACAGACATGCACGAAGCATCGCGCGTCCTCTTTGCGACAGCAGAACTACTTGTTTCATATACCTATGCATTCGACGCCCCCAATAGGAAGGTCCCCGTCGGAGTTACCATTTGGTATAAAAAAAACTAGGCGTGACCTTGAAAACTGGGTTACAGGTCACTCAAGGTCACTGCAACTGGTACCATTCGAAAGGTTGATGACGGTTTCCTATTGGCCTTAAATAGTAACTATGGCACTATATTGTACCATTTCCGAGATAAAGCGAGGTATTGGTTGAAAATTGCGATTTCTTCATACCACCTTGCATTCGATGCCCCGTCGGAATACTGCCGTTCCGCTGTGTATGAAAAAAACTAAAACGTTGTGGCTATCCGACGGTGAAAAAAGTTTGAGGATATGTTTAGTCGTTTCGACATAATACCGGCGTGTGACAGACAGACCGACGGAGAGACGGACATCTTGAGACAGCAAAGTCCGCACTATGCATTGCATCGCGCGGTAAAAATTAACCAATTTGAACGAACACTTCAGATTATATAGCCGACGGAATGTTTTCAACATCGTGAGATCTTTTTCTTTCAATGTCCATGTTTCTGGTCCACAGACTGCCATACTTGATTGTACTTCTCTTTCAAACTGGTTAATTTTTCTGCAAGAAAACACACTTTTTGCAGCACCGTGTAGAATCTCCCGTCTTCTATTGATGACTCGCGGGAAACTAAAGTACGCATAAAAAAGTATGCAGTTAAACAGATTAAGTCATTGGAATTTACTATAAACAGAGTTTTAATGAAAATTTTTCGTACTTTGTCAGTAGATGTGATAAGAGAGTGTAGACTGTGGTTTGGTATACCGGACATAAAGGTGTTGGTTGTCAAGCGCCAAAAGAAATTTCTAATGAAATATGCTAACTCCGCAAACGGACTCTGTCAATTGTTTGGCATTGGTGCTTTGTCAGAGTACATGTATTATAGTTAAGTGTATTTTTCTTGTTTTATTTATTGCTTGTTTCTCTACTACCACACCGTATTTATGGTGAAATAAAGTTGTGTATTATTTTGGACACCGTTTGTAAGCCATTGATAAGCCTCATGCCCCGCACTGCACGCGCAAGCGAGGGGGGGAGCGGGAGGCCGGGGCCGGACTCCTAGCCCCAAATTTACACAAAAATTGTCAAGAAGTGCGCAAATTTTTAAAGTCTCAAATGGCTTAAATAGCCAGTAGCAGTAGCACCTGTTTTTTTTTCTAAATTTCCGATATTTTCAGAGGAAGACCCGAATGTGACGACTGGTTTTATGTAGTTCACGTGAAATAGACAGAGATGGTTTGCGCAGCAGAGACGCAACACAGAGGCTGCGCGGCAGCTAACTGCGCCAGTCTGTGATGAATATTGAAGGCTGTGGTGATGGTGGCGAAATAGCACGTCAGTCGTCAAGTTCACAAGTGGCACATATATCGTGCCGTGCCAATTACGAGATGGCACAGTGCCGTCTCCGTTTCACAGCTTCGAACGACAGCTCTTCGCCATCAAAACAGCCGTAAAACGCAGACGTATAACTCGCAATGGTGCATCTAAGTTTCTGTGAGGAGAGGCCACACAAGGAGACGTAGCGAAGCATCAAAGGCCTAGAGCGGCGTGTGGTTTCTGCAGTGTGTAGGGGTCACGAGTTCTCTACCACTAGCTTCGAGGTCTATTTATCAACTCTCTACTGCTGTGTTTTTTGTTTTTGTGCTGCCATCTGGCGTAATAAAGAATGATTAATCACACGAAGCTCTGCTGTCGCAAAGAGGCCGCGCGATGCTTCGTGTCTGTCAGTAGTTAGCTTCGTTGCGTCAATAGTACAATACCTCAAGCGCAGTTTTTTTTATTATTAGTTACTTCAGCTTTGAATTTACTAGTGCATACAATTCGATTCTGTTCTGTTGTCTTCGGCGTAACGTCAAGCCTTGCTGTCATACATACGATCTATCGTGATTGTGTATAGTGCGAGAGCGCGCTTGGTCGCGCTCGCGCTGAAGAACCACGGAGACGGTGACGTGGCGTATGAAAATGCAAGTACGGAAAAAGCAAGTACAAATGTGTAAAGATGGAAAATGCAAGTACAGAAAAATGAAGTAGAAGTGTTGGCGCAAGCATCGACAGATTGCGCAACCATCGATGGATCGCGCTGCGACAGACATTACAAAACACCCAAACAAACATGTGAACTTAAGAAATAACTTTAAAGTAGGACCAAGGGACTCGCGGGGTGGGCGTTAACGTGGCTATAACAGTGATATAACTGAAGTTACAGTACTATAACACTGAATAAGTGCTATACAGTACTATAACTGGCACTAACCCTTACTGCTGAACCCTAACCGACCCACGAGCCGGTATACTGAATTAAATGCTATAATACTGGCCCTGTTCACTCGTACTTGCTTTTCCGAACTTGCATTTTCCACTCTTACACATTTTGCCTTTTTGTACTTCTATTTACCATACTTGCATTTTCCAGTACTTGCAATTTCAGCGCCCCCACGGTGACTTCATCGCGCGTGGCGCTTGGTGGTCGAATACCAGCAGTATACGACCAGCGATATAAGTGTCACAACTTGCGAGATGGTGGCCGTCGTCCACCGGCGACAATATTTACAACACTTCGCCTGTTGCAGCGTCAACAGCAGGCATATAGGCTCAGAATCGCGATTTATGCCTACCCCACTTGCATTCGACACCCCGTTAGGGGGGTTCCCGTCGGAATATCGCCATCCCGTTTGCAATGGTATTGAAAAACTAGAATGGTGTGGCTGCCCGACGGTTAAAAAATTTCGAAGATATCTTTACTCGTTTTTGACACAATCCACGAACGTGACAGACACACAGAAAGACACCGCATGACGGCATAGGCCGTTATGCATAGCATCGCGCGGCAAAAACCATGCAGCTAAAAAGAAACTCTCTCTTTCGATAAAAGGGCGTGACGCACGCAGATCGTAACAGCGGTAACTCGGTATGTGCAATGTCAGCCACGTCCACACTGTCGTCCGTTGAACCGGTTCAATGCAGTACAGTACTTTACAGTCACTTTATAGACGCGTGGTGTTCTGCGCACGATGACGTCACGTTTGTTAGGCGGCCCTCTCACTAGGAGGTCGTACTGCACATTGTACTCAATCCGTCTGTCTGTCTGTCGTCTGTCACGTCCAGCAGTGGCGGTTCTAGACAAAAATATTTAGGGGGCCTGGCTCCCATCATTCGTATTTGTCAATACTGGAATACGGTATTCCTGCATTGCCAAATCAGGTCTCTAAAATTTGGGGAGCCTAGACAACATTTGGGGGACCTGTGCCCCTGGCCCTGCCACAGAACTGCCCTGGAGTCTGGGATTTTAACTCAAGAGTGAAAGACCACAGAAAGCTGAGATTTGGCGCGTAACACATAAACAAAGGGCAAAAGTCAAGACACGAAATGTATCGTAATAATACTGAACGGACAGCCATGCAATCTTCAAATTTGGTGGAACTGCTGCTCCTACCCCCCTCCCCCTCCCCCTGCCGCGAACTGGCACAGTTAACAGTCAACAGATCACATTCCTATCATACAAGCATCATCTTGAAATTGCAGAGACGACCGCATATCGCGTAGGCCATCGGGCCGTATGTTTTCTTGTTAACATATTGGCACAGTGCAAATTTTACGTCCAGTGCGGTGCGACATCTGATGCATCCATGCGTCTTTACACTTGATGCCTGTGACCCTTGCCCTTTGACGTTTAGAACCCAAATAGCGTAGGATGCTGGCGCTACACGAATGCGTCATTATTTTGTTTCCAAGGCATTAACCCCTTAATCCGCACATTAAAACCGCACCGCAACGGACCACTATATACGAATACGGTGATTGGATACAAAGGCCGTTGATGTGTGGGCTATTACATTTGGTACAGCGAGGAGGGGCCTCGGCGGGATGCGGCCCCGCCCAGTACCCCCTCACTGTACCAAATGTATCAGCCCACCCATCAACGGCCTGTGTACCAACTTCTAATCATTCGACGTGGCAACTGCATTTGCACTCTAAAGGGTTAAGACACGCGTATAGACGAACGGACGCCGTCAGCGTGCGTAACGAACGCACGTTTGGCACGAAAGATGTTAGACGATATCAGTCAGCAACACAATACGACATACTGTACACAGAACCAACTCATGCAGTAGTACCAGAAGCCCTCCGGCTGTTGCGATACCATACGTCTACGCTTGCTCATCAACGTCGAGCATACAGACCCGGTCATAGAACAAAGCGTGCAAGCCCATGATGTGCGAAGCCGCACTAGTCACCCTGTTCGGGACGGCTGTATATCACGTCGGCTTAGACCACACCTCTTACACCACCTGCCGTTATATTCCCGGCTTTTACAGCTGTACCAAATTATACGGCTCACCCGGAGCAAACAGCCAAATAACACGAGGAAAACGGTGTGCCGTGAGCTACGACCTTTAAGAATTGTCTCGAATGGCGGGTTCCGTGACCTACCATGTCGTGCCCAAACCACAAGAGATGAAATGTGTTCAAACGTGTAGGTTACGAGGCGACAGACAGCCAGGTCCACGCTTGGCCTGACTTTCATATGTATATGACTGACTTATCATCACCAGGCCAAGATGCTCGACCAAAAGTGTCACACGATCGGTGCTGTATTTGGCAGCATCAGAACTATTAAACCACTCACGGTTTTACCAGACGACATGACATATGAACAGGACCATGCCAGCGTGATTTCGTAGTTCACACGGTCTTAAAGCTTGGACCTAATGTACAGCATACACGTGAATACGATACAGTATAACACCAGAATTGATAATAATAATAATAATAACAACAACAACAAATACCTTTAGAGCACTGTAAGCTAAAAAACACGAGAGGCGTTGGCGACGTCAAGTCAGTGTTGAGTGCTAAAGTGGCTGCTGGTCAAATAGTAACGTATTGTGAGATCAGACGATAATCAACACTGTAAGAATATAGGCCTACCGCCTACGTCTTGTTTTTCGATCGACGACGACACGATACTCTCGTCACGACCGGTTAGTATCGACTTTCTTCAGCGGCCATACAATGGACAGCTGCTCGAACAGCAGACTGGACTGTTCTGCTGTGTGTACTGGCTACAATAGTTGCCCGTGTCCGTTAAGTACATGTAAGCCTACAGTCTGCAGTGCGGCGAGTTCACGCTCGTTCACTGTCGGTCATGAAAAACGTGTCATTTTCAGTTTTATCACGCGCCTCACTCACTACTCAGAGGCGCATATTGCGATAGATCGTATCGTGACGTTGGTTGGCACGTGGTTGGTTTGGTCGGTGTGTCACGTTCGTGAACTGTGGCTACGTGGTGCGTCGTAGGCCTGTAGTTATCTACCCAACAAAAATAGGAAACCCGACCCCAGGAATTCAGTGGTACCTTTCTCAACCACCTTGCCCCTGACCTCTAACCTGCGATGTGGACCCCGCTTTTGGAATTATGGCGCGTTTCGGGGCCCCGAATTTCTACGTAATACGACTTTCACGTATTGTCAACAGTGCGACCGCCAGGTGTTGTCAACAGCATCCGACCGTCGCAAGTTGCTAACACTCATCGCTGCAGTTGGTTTACTGCACCCGAGCGAGGCTCATTTTGTCGTATTGTTTACAACCTGTTGTTGAAATAACTTTGCTAAATGCGGACCTACTTTATAGCAACTATTTCACTGCTGCATCCAGCAGTGAAACGCCGAGGAACCTGGAATTGAAACTGCCGCCTAGCCTCAACTCTGTTTCCGCACTACCTTGCGAAATTTGAGTGTTAATCTGTACGTCTTTACAGCAAAGTTACCGACTTCAACCATCGTGCGAGCGATGCCAAGTTCTCGTTTACGTATCTAGGCAGACTGATTTAGAGCGTGGGTTCAAAACTGGGACTAGAATAGACAGGCTACTCGTATAGTTACTCTATGTGTGTCCGGCCTCAGCATGCACGCATGCTTGCAGCGACTCGTACAGATGCGCACAGGGACAGAAATAATGCAAGCATCCCTAGCAATCGGCGTAGATTTCATTCCAGCAGATGATGTATGAGACAAAACGTTGAAAACGCAGACTAGCCTTGCGTTTATTTGTCGATAATAACAACAAAATCATCTAAAAGTCACTGTCAGTCAGTCGCATCACTACAATCAGTCCATTACTTAGGCCTAATACTTCAGTCCATGCAAGAACAGAAGTCCATCCACAGACTCTGGATTCAGCTGATTCCGTCTTGTCATCCACAGTACTTCTAGCGACACAGAAACACCGTTCGGCGCCCTTGTAGCGACTTTATGGACATGTTACGGCGCCTTATAAGTTGTCGTATTATATAGCAGCTGCGCAGTGGCCAATGGACGCAACGACTGCGTGTTGTTCAGGCCGTGTCAGTCGACACAGCTGCTGAAACTTCGCTGCCGATAACTAAACTGGCAGCGCATTGCGTTGTGCAAACTGACAACTTTAATGTAATGCTGCAGCTGCTGTCCGTAGCTAGTCAACTAAAATGGCCGTAAACTAGCAAATCGACAACATAAAATTGTCACTGGCAATGTTTACGAACGCAAGTAACCGTAAGCGACGACGTTCAATTGACAATGACTTACAATTCAGTCTAAACATATAAAAAATACCACAAGCAAAATAATCACCTACGCGTGTGGGCGGGACCATATTAAAAAGCAGCAACTCGGCGTCTCTTGCCACCGCTGTTTTTATTCCAGACACTACCAAACTCGATTGGCAGCATTCTATCAGTTTGCGCAGCATACGGCAGCCACTGAAATAATTCCATCAGCAGCTGCTTCGACTGACACGGCCTCAGTGTTGCTCAAGCGTTTAAGCAGGCGCTGTCGCAAAATATCGCAATGACGTTATAATGACGTTAGCCACACACATAGACGAAATAATTAAGCGAAAAAAATTAATCTGTCAAACAGAAATGCCTGTAAGTTTATCGTCTTAAACTGAAATTTAGGCCTACGTCTGAGGTCTGACACTGAGCCGCTGTGCAGATTAGTTCGGTTATTTATGAATGAAAAGTTGTAGCGTAGAACACTTAAAATTTTACAAGGTAGCGTGGCAACAGATTTGAGGTCAGGTGGCCAGGTGGCAGGTTTAACGGTCCGTTCAGACGTGCGCTGCGCTGCGCTGACTCCAGCTTCTTCCGCAGTTCGTTTAAGAATTCAACAGTAAAAGAACGACTAACGCCTGGCAAAAAGTGTCGTTAACAAGAAGCTCAGCTGTCGCAAAGAGGCCGCGCGATGCTTCGTGTCTGTATAGCTTCAATACAAAACGTCGAGCGCAGTCTTTTATTATTAGTAGTTTCGGCTTCAGATATACCACTGCGTACAATTAAATTCTTTTCTCTTCTCTTCTCTTCGGCGTATTCGTCCATGCTGCAGGCCGTCACAAACATTCGCTGGTGCGTCGCCGACTGTGCGATCTACACTGCATGGTCGTCGGTCACTGTTTTTGGCACTTCGCACGTCCAGCAATCTTCGATAGCCAGCTATTAGACCAGAATCGCGATTTCTGCCGATACCCCACCTGCATTTGACGCCCCCGTTAGGGGGGGGGGTTCCAGTCGGAATATCGCCACCCCGTTTGGTACGAAAAAAAACTAGAATGGTGTGGCTACCCGATGGTGAAAAAATGTCGAAGATATATTCGTTGTGACATGATCCACGAACGTGACAGACAGACGGACACCGCATGACGGCTAGAGACGCGCTTATGCATAGCATCGCGCGGCAAAAAGTGACACGATTTTATGACCGACAGTGTAGAATGATTTATGTAGAACGTTGATGGTTTGCGCAGGCTTCTGCAGATGTAAACAGCCTAAAGATAGTTTTTACGATCGACAAACCAGTCGGAAGACACACGTCGGGTATTATTTACCGCGCAATGCAACTGCAGGCAGACGTTTTATCATACGTAACTAACAAGGAGGCAGACTAGACGGCCAGCTTACTGCAATAAAGCCAGCCAAGCTGTCGCAGTGAATCAGCATAGTGGTGGCACCATCTGGCGACTATCGGACAAACTTAAGCAATTTGCGCATAGCGCGTGTCGGTAGCTCGGTACCACCGCACCTGGGTATCTCCTCCTAAACTTTTGATCCGACACGAAAATTTCCGGGCCAAAGTATTCACCACGAAAGATCCTCAGGGATTTTCCACATACGCTTTCATTTGCTCATGCGAGTGACGACCAAAATGGCGGTAATTGTTAAATTTGATAGAAACCTAGAAACACAGGCGCACAACTAGACGATAGTATCAACAAACATCCCAAGTTTCATCGAAATCGGACAATGTTTCTGCAAAAGTCGCGTTTACAGACAGACAGACAGACAGACAGACAGACACAGGACGACAATAGGGGTACTTGCAGTAAGCAACTGAATTCAAAAGTGGCAAATTTTGCTACGTCGCGTGCGAAAGCGAACTGGGCCACGGACATCCTCGAGAAGTAGCGATGATTTGTGATGCTTTGTTACTTATTGGTGCAGTCTGTTTTTCATTCTGTTCGTATTTTTGACTTCATGCAAATTTAAAGGAATTTTTTTTTGAAAACCAGGAACGGTTGGCTGTTGGTTCGCCAAAATTTATCGTAATAATCCCTAGGATCATACGCTGAAACACGTTACTTTAGGGCGACCCAGCCTCCTTTTGATGGCAGGCCTGGGAAGGATATTTTGGTGAATAAAGTGGTGTGTGGAAAGGTATCTCCTTCCTACATGATGTTCGGAAATTTGTGAAATGTAGGACTGCAATTAAACTTTTGACAAATTTGCCGGCCGGCAACTTGAAGCTCTGAGATATGGACGCACCTGCCGCAGGGGCAGCAATAAGATGCAATCACGTGACTCTGGCCAATAATGCACGAGCCTGCTATAAAGCTTCAACCGACGTTCAATGACGTCAGCCATTTTCCGACGACAGATAAGAGCGCTGGACTCCTCGACTGTGCCACGGCCTTCGTTATAACGAAGGCCGTGACTGCACTCGGCACCACCTAGACCACCACGCACGTCGTCTTGCCCTACCAATGGACCCGACCCCAGCACCAGCACCGACATCGTCCTCCGCCGCCAACAGGAAAAGGGCTTCAAGTTCAACCTAAGTGAAACTGTGAGACATCAACGTAATTTGTTTACGGCGCGATGTCATGCATAGCGCGGACTACGCTGCCGCAAGATGTCTGTTCGTCCATCTGTCTGTCACGTGACGGTATAGTGTCTAACCGCTAAACATATCTTTATTTTTGTCAACGTCGTGTAGCCACGTCATTCTAGTTTTCCACACCAAACTTCACAGCAGTTACCGACGGGGACCCCCTAACGGAGCGTCGAACTCAGGGGTATGAAAAAATCGCGATTTTTGACCAATATCTCGCTTTATCACGGAAATGAGGGCCACAGTTACTGTGGAATGCGAACAGTAAACAGCAACCAAGCTTTCCAAGCTTTGAACGACGCCTAACTCAGGTTTCAAGGTCACGCCATTATTAGACGATGAATATCTCAGAAACGGTACGAGACACAGACATATATAGTTGTCTAATAGGGACTTACACACGCCCTACTCAAGGGTCTCATTTCGAATGATCTTGAGTGACCTTGAGTGACTTAGCGAAATATTCAATGACTCGAAGCATCGCGTGGTCTCTCTGCGACAGCCGAGCTTCTTGCATCTGATCCCTGGAGTAATAGGTGGTACAGGACAGGACAAACTAGTATAGTGAGACTCGACACTGCGCCGATTCAGTAATGACTGCACGTACTGCACTGTGTAGAGGCCACAGCAGTGTTTAAAAAGCCGAGATCCGGAATAGGATTCTTGGAGAGGGCCGGAAGGGGGAATCCTCCCACCACTTATTGGATGTGGGAGAGCGTTGTAAGCGGGTCCGGTTATCGTCCTCAGAAGCAAACACGCACATATAAAGACAACTAAAGATCGGTTACAAAACACGGCTTGCTGTACTACGCCAGCGCGTATAGTATGTCTTCAATTCTAGACTTCCAGTCTACGTACGCGTAACTTCACATAGTCACCGCGACGGCGCATAGTGACTCTTGCTTTTAGGCGCCGGATATAAATACTCTTACTTACTTACTTACTTACTTACTTACTGTCGCTACATTGGCAGCA
>Ga0209149_1001749_pt1 | contig 11452 bp, 9 predicted proteins | sample WorMetTyACAVOLI2_FD_187423 | JGI IMG/M metagenome (GOLD analysis project Ga0209149, IMG submission 187423) | Marine gutless worms symbiont microbial communities from Max Planck institute for Marine Microbiology, Germany - Olavius algarvensis... ...
TCACTGCGTTTCGTTTACGGTCGCCTTGGTGATTTGCAAATTAAAGCGTATTTTAAAGGGATTTACGTCACTAGCGGCACAGCGAGTGTTTTTCGACGATACGAATAATGCAACTTGCAAATCGAGGGTTGGATTCAATGGCTTGCCGTACTCCGTGACATTTCCGTGCTGCCGGTATGAGCGGACTATTTTCGGCTTCGCCTGTGAACGTACAAGAGGCGCATGGATACATGCGTGCGATACAACAGTGCAGTACAGATTTGTATCGCACTGCTGTGACGTCATCCTATTGTGTATCGTATCGCAGATTAGCAATAAAACAATGTAGGACATTTTTAACAGACTGAGAAAAATATATTCTAACTAGCTGTAAGGAAACACATGTCAGTAAGTCAGTCACAGCTGGTAATGTGGACGAACTAGTCGCATGTGATGACAATAGACAGCTACTGCTGCTGCTGCTGTCGCGGCTGATGCTGCTGATGTGATTGCCACTGTTGTAGAGTACTGGGTTCAGAGCAAATTGTGATAATTGATTTTTAACCTATAATTGCTTAGTACATGCATACGCAATCATCTATTTCTTTTTATGCCTTCAAACATGTTTGTGCATGTTTAATGTAAATACTTAATGACGTGTTACAGTAGAGGTATTTTTTGTGTGTTTGGAAAAAATGTAAGCCATCTGTTTTTTTTGCTGTAACTTGCTCATGTGTTTCCATAAAATTTGACACACATCTGTACATAGCAAGGAATGTTTGGTCTAAAAACTGTCCACTTACCTGACATTATGTATGCACACTACCTTGTAATATTACCAGCAACATAATTGTGGCAAAAATAGTGTAATTTGACATAAATATAAGGAAAATCTCAAACTTTATACGGGAAAAAACAATTTTTGTTTGTTAAGCATATCTGTTCACACATCACAATGAATGTGTTCACCACTAGTTATAACAGACGCTTGTCAGACGATACGCCACTGCTGAACTGCAGCTGTGAGGATGGCATCCTCCACCCACTCGGTCGACAGTCGCTGCTTCGGTTCTATCAGGCTTGAGATACGTGTTTGGTACACTCGCTCTGCAGAATGCCCACAAAGCTGGTGGTGCGTAGTCTGAAGTTTCACAATGCAGCTGTGTCCTGAGCTTTCTGTGTGCCAGTGCGCTATCCTGCTGAAAGACGTATTCAGTAAACGGTATTTTTATTTAATAGAGCTATGACGTCACTATGACCTTGTGTAATCATTGCAAGGTAGGGACATTACACAATAAGTAGTGCTGGAAAATCCACAAATTTTTCCTATAAAGCTGTATATTTTTTATAGTTGTGCGATATTATGTAATTTTTGCCACATTTTTGTTGCTTTTAGTATTACAAAGTAGTGTGGATACAGATATCAGGTGAAGGTCATTCAAACCGGTACCAGTCGAGAGCTTGGGTGTGGTTTCCTATTCGCCTTCCATAGTAACTATGGCTCTATCTTGCATCACTTGCAAGATAGAGTGAGATATTGGTCGAAAATCGGTAAAGATTTGCATAAGTTGTTGCAAAAAGTTCAGTACCACATTGTTATGGATTACAATGTACACTATGTCCCAAAAAAGTAGTACACCAAACTCATGGTGATAACTTTGTCAACTCTTAACGGATTTTCACAATTTTTTCACTGCTGGAAAGCCAAGTAAAGTTCCAACAAAACGCATATAATACTTCCCACCGTGACTTCAGTATGTTGCCATACTACCTTGTGAAAGTTAGAAGTATGAAATTGTGGTAATTTCCAAAAAAAAAACAATCTAAAAATCATGTCACATTTGACAAAAACAGGAACGTCTCTTGTCATATGGCTGAATATTGTCACAATAGTTGCTCGAAGTGTCCGCCTTTTGCCCACATACATTTGCGAAGACGTCCATGTCACTCGTCAGTTGCATTGTCAGTGATGGTCTGGTCAGTGCCATGACAAACATGCAGAAAATGCTGCTTCAGTTCACAACACTTTATATAAAATTGTCTGGTATTTACAGCGAATATTTAACAGGAACCGGAAATTGAAACAAGTATGTAAGTTAAGTGCATTAAAATTGGGTGTGTGCTCAAAAATTAAAGTATGTTACGTATGCGTCTGCATTTTCTTCCAGATATGCCAAAAACTCAACTTTCCCAAGGTAGTGCGGCAACACACAGAAGGTTCGAAGTATTATACGGGTTTTGTTGGAAATGTACTTGGCTTTCTAGCAGTGAAAGAATTTTGAAAATCCGTTAAGAATTGACAAAGTTATTGCCATGAATTTAGTGAAAAATAGTCTGAGGATGTGTTTAGCCGTTTTGACACAGTACATGACAGACAGACACTGCGCCATGGCACAGGCCGCGCTCTGCGTAATAGCATCGTGCGGCAATAAAATCAACTCAGTTAAAGATTTCAAATTAGAAAATTGCAGGCTAATTATTAGTGAAGTGGATAGTTTTTATACCACATTGTTAAGCATTACTTGCTACAACCACGTGCCAAATTTTTGCAGAAATTTATAAGCAACTTTTAAAGGTGTAGCAAAAATGGCTTACTTATTTCTGGACAGTGTACACATACATTACCGTGAATCGTTCACCGTGTCAATTGCCTTTTTTTAGCCGTCATTGTCAGGCCCTGTTATTTTGTTCATCAATGTCATGTCCTGCATTTTCCACCTCCTGCATTTTCCACCTCCTGCTTATTCTTTGTGTCATTTTTGTCACATAGTGCAATGTCAGTCGATGGCGTTGTGCAGTGTGATGAGTCTGGTGACAACACAGCCATTGTCGAGCAGAGCAGTGAATTGAACTCAGTGATACAGTCACAGCAGAACTCAGCACAGGTGTTGAACTCGGCACAGCTGCTGACCGTACCTGAACCCACAACACAGGTGCTCAGTGACCCCGTCCTGACCAACATTCCTCCACCGGCCAGCAAACCAGCTGATCGCCTCGTGCCGTTAGATCTGCAGCCATTTGTAAGGTACAGCGCTGTTGTCATGTCTCTGTGACTGTTACATGTGTTATATTGGTTTACCAATGAATTGAACGAACGGATTATTTATTACCAGCCGTACATAGTATAGGATAGTATATAGTTTACTGTGTTTTTTTTTCTTTGTCTATCCACTTATGGATTTCTCAGCAGCAGAGCAAGCGATCGGCATGAAATTTTGGGTGATAGTACACCATGTCTCGTATGTGTCTTTTCGCATTTTTGGGGCAATATCTTCAAGGTCCTCCAAATGTGGGGCCAACAAGGGGGCTGAGGTGGATGGACAATTTGTGGGCACTCAGGCGCCCATCTTTCTCCTTTGACTGCGATTATCTTGAAAACGGTAAATCGTAGCGTTAGGTGTCAATTAGAACCTAAGATAGCGCTACCTGAGCTTTCCAACAATGTGTACAATCAGCGAGTAGAAACTTGCATTTTTAATTGCGGTTCTCAGGGTATGTTGATGGAAGGAAGCATGCCTTCAGCAGAGGCAAAAACCTCAGCGCTGTCATTGTAATGATACGGATATCTGGTGAACGCAGAACCTACTGACTACTGAGGTGAAGAACTGTTTATTTATCGAGCATGCCTCTAGATACGGCAACTGTAATTCCGCAATACCAAGGTCATCATAAATGCCAAGGAAATGAAAAGAAACTTAGCTATTGCATACAGAACGCACTTAGACATGGGATCTAGAAATCTGTAAAAAATTGAATTTTTGCACGCTGGTCGAGCATAATCCATGCATCATCCCGGTTAGGGGCGATACCCCTAGGGACCACCCAGTTTTAACTGTTTGGAGTTGTTCTAGTAAATAAACACGCCTGGCGTAAAAAGAGTTTAACATATGTACACAGTCAGTGAGACAAAACTTATGTTTTAATTTCGGTTACAGTGGTGTATCTATTGAGGGTACTGCAGGTAGCATGTCCCCGGGAGAGGCGAGAAAGTTTGGCAGTTCCATTACAGTGATACGGATATTTGGTGAACAGCCTCACTGATCGTAGTATACAGCTGTCTTGAATTGAGCAATAAATGCAATTCCACAATACTTAGGTTATCATAAATGCCAGGGAAGTGAACAAGAAACTCAGCTACTGCAAACAGAACGCGCTCAACATCATACAAACACATGAATGCAGTACTTATTTTCAGCAAATGTGTACTATTTTTAGGAGATGTTGTATCTAGGAATCTTTAAAATGGCGAAATTTTGCATTTGCACGTTGGTCGGACATAGTCATCCATGCATCACCCCTCCCCCCTTTAGAGACGATACACCTAGGGACTGAGCACCATGCGATCGCGTTTCACTAAGGCGTTTCACTTAATCGTGTAGTTAAAAACATACTAGAAGCTGAGACATGCCAGAGACGTGCACATGACGCAGATGCCTACGTGAACAGACACAGCTGAGGAATGTGATGTGATGAACTGTTAGGAAGACGACAGATGCTGCGCGGCTGCTGGATGACGCCGAGGTTGAACGTCAGATGGAAGCGAAGCGTGCTGAGATACAGGTGTACAGACAGAGCCGAACTGAGATGAGTGATCGGCGTGAACGTGACCGCAAACTGCGTAACTCACTCAAAGCACTGCAGTTCAAACTCTGCGAACAGATGCAGGTTTGTCTTTCTCGGTCACGTGATCTCTCGGTCACTATTAAATGAAACTTCATCTTATTGCCCTATAATCTCTGAATCCTCTGTGCCCTGTGGCTTGTCGCATTATGTCATTCAGGCATATTACTCTCACGCCTGCTAATTAGTTACCAAAAGTTCACAGACTACTCAGTTTGGTTTCAGAATCGCTGCCTGTTACTTTTATTGTTGATCAGTAAAGAATCAAATTTGTCAATGATTGCATTCTTGTTGTCCTGTTTTTATGTATTTTGAGTTAGAAATTATATCTAGTAAGGAATGATTTGTTCTGATAAATTTTGCATTAATTTTAGTACATTTAAAACTAGAAGGGCACTCGGTAGAGTGCATTACCTCCGACAAAGGTCGTTATCCAACAGCTCAGTTAACACCTGTTTTTGTTGTGCTTGACCTTGACCTTTGACCTTGAGCTTCTACAAGTTACTCAGCTCTTCCCTGTCGTAGGCGCCATCTCTGTACTAAATTTCATCAAAATCCGCTATAGTTAATAATCTGGGTAAAATCCGGATACGGATACCGCATCACGAATATGATCCATATCACTCTCGAAATCAAATGCAGTCTACCGCGATTCACAGGAAATTAATTCGTAAAATTTCATTGAAACCCATCCATTACTTTTAGCACTATCTGTCTTGCAATTTTGAATACATGTCCGGATCCAGGATCCGGACTCTGATCCGGATCCGGCACAAAATGTAACCAAATGACGACCCCCGCAGCTATCGACCTATAAAATTTAATCGAAATCCGTCCATAACTTGTTGAGATATCCCACTAAAATTCAAACAGCCGGTGTAAATCTGGTTCCTGGATCCAGACTATGATCCGGATCCGGCTGAAAACCTAACTAATTCGTCCAGGCCCCGCGGCTATCGACCCATAAAATTTAATCGATATCTGTCTATAACTTCTTGAGATATCCCACTAAAATTCAAACAGCCGGTGTAAATCTGGTTCCTGGATCCAGACTATGATCCGGATCCGGCTGAAAACCTAACTAATTCGTCCAGGCCCCGCGGCTATCGACCCATAAAATTTAATCGATATCTGTCTATAACTTCTTGAGATGTCCCGCTAAAATTCAAAAGTTCGGCGTAAATCCGATTCCTGAATCCGGACTATGATCCAGATCCAGCTCCAAACCTAATCATTTTGTACAGGCCCCCGTGGCTATTGACCCATTACATTTCATCGAAATCTGTCCATAACTTGTTGAGATATCCCTCTAAAATTCAAAAATCCGGTGTAAATCTGGTTCCTGGATCGGACTATAATCCGAATCTAGCTCAGAACCTAATCAATTGGTCCAGGCCGCCGCGGCTATCGACCCATAAAATTTAATCGATATCTATCTATAACTTCTTGATATATCCGACTAAAATTTAAAAAATTTGGTGTAAATCTGGTTCCTGGATCCAGACTATGATCCGGATCCGGCTGAAAACCTAACTAATTCGTCCAGGCCCCGCGGCTATCGACCCATAAAATTTAATCGATATCTATCTATAACTTCTTGATATATCCGACTAAAATTTAAAAAATTCGGTGTAAATCTGGTTCCTGGATCCAGACTATGATCCAGATCCGGCTGAAAACCTAACTAATTCGTCCAGGCCCCGCGGCTATCGATCCATAAAATTTCATCGATATCTGTCTATAACTTCTTGAGATGTCCCGCTAAAATTCAAAAGTCCGGTGTAAATCCGATTCCTGAATCCGGACTATGATCCGGATCCAGCTCAAAACCTAATCATTTTGTCCAGGCCCCCGTGGCTATTGACCCATTACATTTCATTGAAATCTGTCCATAACTTGTTGAGATATCCCTCTAAAATTCCAAAATCCGGTTCCTGGATCCGGGCTATGATCCAGATCAGTCCCAAAAGTTAATAAGTTCGTACATGTCCCGACGTCTGTCGACACCCATAATTTCATCCAAATCCATCCACACGTTTTTGAGTAATCTTGCTAACAGATAGACAGACAAACGCGACCAAACGCATTTATCTCCTCCTTTTTCGGAGGTAACAAAAGAATTAGTTTTTATGTAGGCCTCATACTAGTAAAATAGTGGCCACAGCCCTCCATAGGCCTAGTGGTTGTGGCTATATGGTGTTACTGCTGACGTTGCGTAACACAATGTAACGTGCAACGAAATCTGCTACAGCTCAGGCCACGCCAGTTCGTGTGTCAGTCGAAATTATTAAACATTTAACAGTTATGGACCTCTGACCTTTAGGCTAGCTGACTAAGGCTTAGTAGGCTTGAGATGAAATAAACGTTCAAAAAATAATAAAGCTGTTGCTAAAAACGTTGCTGTTTTCAGATTCATACGTGTGGCTTACAGCACGTTAGTTTGTTGTTTCAATGATGATGCACGTTATTAACAATGTTATACACTGTGTTTCAAAAAAAGTTCACCCTTTTGCTTTTCGTAATAACTAAGTCGGATGTTGACCGATTTCAATAATATTTGGTGGGAATGTAGCTGAGTAAATTTGCAGCAAACTGGTATATTCCTCTCATTACACGATAAAACATATACATGAATAATGCACAGTAAAACGGTGAAGTTTATTAACGCAATTACGTCACGCGACGCAAGGGAGAACGACGCAACACAAACAAGCAAAGTATCCAAATATCAGATAATCAGCCAGCCTAAATTAGAAAAGTTCCAGTTGCAATGTTACAGCAAATGTTCGAAGTGACGGCCAAAATTCGATCATCGTCGCTGAAACCCAATAACTTATGTTTACATGAAAGCGTTGTCTGCTACCATGCAACGCGGCGCACACCAGAGAGATCCATGGAGAGATCTCTGGCGCACGCCATTGACCTATTAGCTCGATGACCTAGATAGTGGTTAGGTGCCCATCGAACTAAATAAGTAAGAGAAAAAAGGTAAAAAAAAATAATATTACGCCGGACATTAGCAAAGACCTGTCGTGCAAGTAGTATGATGCAAGAGTTGGTAGAAGCAACTCCTATTGCGATCACAAAAGCTGTCTGAATCGCGATGTTTCAATTGTTTCATTATTGAATTGGAAGAAAATTGAATCTCATTTTGAAACTTGAAGTAGCGACGCTCAACGACTACATCTCACATTTGTTGCATATAGTTTTGTTGCAAATTTTGTCAGGTACATTTCTGCCAAATATTATTTAAATTGGTTTTCATTTCACACGGTTATCATGAAAGTCCTAGGGGTGAACTTTTTTTAAACACAGTGTATATCACGTGCCGTTGGAATGCATTATTATTATTATTTATTAAGGACATTTGTAGAGCAGCACAAAATTATAATAAAATACACCAAATGCGCTAAGTCAGCAGTTAAGTAATGTCTTCAGTCTGGCTTTGAAAATGTCCAGCGAGATGTCGGGTGATATATATGTAATCTGAAATGTACTTGCCTCGGCTGCAGTGCATGCGTTTAAATGTAATCTGAAATGTACATGCGTTTAAAAGGACTTTATAGTTATGTGCGTATAGTATTTTTACGACGGTCGTTCCATAAATAAGTTACAAAACGGCGTCATTCTGTTGATTTTCAGACTATGAAAATTTCGAAATACATATTTTGTAGCAGATTTAATTGTGAGTACCAGCTATGAATTTTGTTACTATAACGTCACTGTGACGTCGTTTGGCAGTGTTGTCGTTGAAATCATCCCACAAGGAACAGCCTTCTGTTATTCGTTTGCTGTGGGCAAAAGGACTTAGCGCAAAATGCCATTCAGTCTGAGATGCGTCCAGACTCCAGTATATGGTGACAAGTATTTTACAAGACCAGCAAAACATATATGTTTGGTGTAAAAAGTTTGCTTATGGTCGAGAAAGTGCTGTTGCAGCGGTCGATTCCCTCATGCAGTCAAACCGGCGTGTGATGGGATAAATATTTACATGAATTTGGACGATACATTGAACAAGAAGCTCAGCTATCGCAGAGAGGCCGCGCGATGCCTCGTGTTGTTGACAGTTTTGGTTAGTCGCTGAAGGCTGCTCTAAGTACAGTGTAGACGGATATATATGGTGACTTTCGCAAATCTAGGCTCCGTCCGTCTACCAAATTTGAAGTTCGTAGGCCTTCGCGTTCGGAAGATACGGCGCATTTAGTGTGTCAGCTATATCTACAACATTTTTCCAGTTATTCGAACCACAATTGCAAAAAATCGTCATTTTTACGTACCCCGGCCTTCATTTTTTGTTTGCCCTGGGGACGCCAGGTGGCAATCACGCAAAACGTTGCATGAATGAAAAGACAATTCAGTGCAAACCTCTCGCAGCATGTAACCATCTATCTTCAACAGTTTCCCAGTTATTCGAACCGCAAGTGCAAAAAATCGCCGTTTTCACGTACCACAGCCCACATTTTTGTTTCCCCTGGAGACGCCCCTGCGATTATCATGCAATATGTTGCATGGATGGAAAGACAATTCAATGCTTGCCAAACTCCTCGCAGCATGTACCCACCTATCTTCAACAGTTTCCCAGTTATTCGAACCGCAAGTGCAAAAAATCGCCGTTTTCACGTACCACAGCCCACATTTTTGTTTCCCTTGGAGACGCCCCTGCGATTATCACGCAATATGTTGCACGGATCGACAGACAATTCAATGCTTGCCAAACCCCTCGCAGCATGTACCTATCTATACTCAATAGTTTCCGAGTTATACAATGCTTAAGTCAATGCGTAAGTCCAAAAATCATAATTTTTATCACATTTTTGTTTCCCCTGGGGACGCCCCTGGGGCTATCACGCTAAATGTAATATGGATGGAAAGAGAATTCGATGCTTACAAATTGTCTCGCTGCATGTGCCTATCTAACTATAACCGTTTCTGAGATAGAGCGAGATATTGGTCGAAAATCGTCATTTTTTCATACCACCCTTGCATTTGACGCCTCCGTTAGGGGGGTTCCCGTCGGAATAGCGCCACCCCGTGTGGTATGGAAAAAAAGTAGAATGGATTGGCTACCCGAGGGTGAAAAAATTTCGAAGATACGTTTATTCGTTTTGACATAATCCACGAACGTGACAGACAGACGGACAGACAGACACCGCGTGCCGGCATATACCGCGCTTATGCATAGCATGGCGCGGTAAAAATGGTAAATTAATGTTTGACGTTTAAACACGTTTGCCTGTTGGACTTGTTCTCTTTTCTCGTTTAACTCGCAATGCTATTCAACACTTGCGAGTTGCAAAAGAAAACGGCTGGGCGAAATACTGCACTGACTGACTGCGTTCTAAGTACAAGTGACGTCACAGTAATGACGTCATCGTCATAAATAATTACAGTATAATGTCCCCAATTAAATTCCCTACAAAACGTATATTTCCAAATTTTCATATTTTGAAAATTAACAGAATGATGTCGTTTTGTAACTTATTTATCGAACGACCCTCGTAAATAATATATTGGCCTGCATTTTATTTGCTGTATGATGTTTTTGATACTGCTTGCATAAGGTTTGCACTTAAGCTGTTTTACTGCACTTATTAGCGACCCTTCCTTAAGGCCGCTTACGCATTACACTCGTCCGTCTCTGTCATGCCTGTGCCGTTTACTGAACATGCAACACACCATTGTGCCGATGTGCCGTTTAACGGGCGGCGGCCTGGCGATGCAACGCCGGCTCACAGCTCACTCTGTCAAATAATGCAGAATTTGGTGAAAGTGCTGGTTATAGCAGAAACTTAATTGTGAGATGAGCGTGAGACGCAGTCCATGTCCGTGCATGTCGTTGTTGTTACAGTTGTCGTTGGACGCTGCACGTATTGCGTTTAATGAACCTCGTGAAGCTTTTCGTCAGAGGATCATTGAGGAAGAGCGACAGCGCCAGGAACTACTGCTGGCACAGGAAGCAGCGCTCAAAGCCGAACAAGATAAACGCACTCCGTCGCCAAAAGGTCCCAAGAAACCTCGAAGTCCCGTGGGCAAGAAGAAGAAATAGCATAGCACAGTCCTAAGTCGCTGCAGTGCGGCTCATGTTACGTAAACTACTCAAATTTTAGCATCAGTTCGTCAATAAAATGTAAACCATAAATTGACTGATGACAATCGGCAGTCGCAATAAAAGCAGAGTAGAGCTGTAATGTGATATATCATCATTTATTATTACGCCGAAGCAGCAAACAGTGGACATAATCATACAGTACAACACAACACAGCACAATCATCGCGAATCAAGAAAGGAACTTATATACACAGTAATTAATCAAATCAAAATCTGAGCCTAATAGAAAGTCACTTGACCATGTTCTGCACAGTCTGTCAGTCATCAACAAAATGTTTCCACATCCGCAGTTTAATATCATTTATATTTACGCTGATAGACTGAATACAATATTTCGACAAAATTAAACCAATGGAGCATTTGTTAATATTGGCAAGGGTGCGAACAATCACATTATCACAAATCAACGCCTTCCAAAATAAAATCTTACGTAGGTCAGCCATGTATGACATTGGAAAAGTGTTGCAATAAAACAGGAGATGAGAGATATTTTCTCTCCAACAACACTTGAATATTTTAAACGATGATAGTCATGACGATCGAAGTACCACGTTTCACAACCATATAATACCGAAGGAACAATAACTTTTGATCAGATGAAGTGTAGCCATCTCATTACTGTAGTAACCAACAACTGACATAACATTATTAAAATTGCCATAAAACTTGCGAAAACCATAGCTAAAATCAATTCCACATGTGCGTTCATAGAAATAACATCCTAAGTATTTCAACTTGCCAACC
>Ga0209149_1001750_pt1 | contig 11449 bp, 7 predicted proteins | sample WorMetTyACAVOLI2_FD_187423 | JGI IMG/M metagenome (GOLD analysis project Ga0209149, IMG submission 187423) | Marine gutless worms symbiont microbial communities from Max Planck institute for Marine Microbiology, Germany - Olavius algarvensis... ...
TAACCTGAAGCACAGCAGATTGCTGCTTTAACCAATTTTTCAAAGAACATTGACCAAATTTAAAATGTTGGACCTACAATTTTGTAATTTATTCTGATCAATTTTAAGTTTATGCGCAGGCTCTATATTGCTGCTGATGCTTTTTCCACAGCTTGCCCTCTGGCTGCCAAGCCTGCTAGGAGTTAGCAATATATGAGCGCTTAGATGTTTTTTGACAACCTTTTGCAAGTAGCTGAAAACTTTTGGTGCTAGTAGTAAAAATTCAAATAACAAAAAACAAATAACAAACAAATCACAATGACCAAAATTCAAAATTCCAAACTTGTGGCAGTTGAACTTGTTTGAGATTTGGATATTGAGATTTGGAATTTGTTTGTAATTTGGTGCTTGGAATTTGCTATTTCCGATTTATGTAAATTGGTACTTGTAGTTTGTTATTTCCGGTTTATCCGGAATTGGAGGTATTAGCCATGAATTTTAATTCCCGGGTTACCTTTTTTAACCAGGATCAATTCGAATTGATGAAAACCAGAGTTTTTGAACTGCTCGATCAGCGTGGGGTCCGGATGGACCATCCGGAAGTGCTCCGACTGCTGGGTAAGGCGGGGGCCAATGTGGATGCCGACACGAATATCGTCCGGTTTCCCAGGGCTTTTCTGGAGGCGCAGCTGCAACGGGTGCCCAAAACTGTGACCCTGGCAGGCAGATCCGATAAGAATAAATTGGAGATGCCCGATCCGGCCGGCACCTTTTGCACCCGAACCAATACGGGGGGGCAGTCCTGGATCGGGCTTGAATCCGGCCGGCACCGGCCGGTGACGGCGGCCGACGTCGCGACTTGGGCGAGGCTGGCCGACCGGCTGGAGCACATCGATTTCTGTGCCTTTCCGGTTCCCAGTGATGTCCCGGCGCCAACACTGGATGTGCATGCCCTGAGCTTGATGCTCAAAAATATCGAAAAGCACGTCTGGGTTCAACCCTACACCCGGGAAAGCGTCGAGTATCTGATCGAGCTGGCCCAGGCTGCCGCGGGCAGCGCCGCTGCCCTCAAAGCCAATCCGCCGGTAAGCTTCATTACCTGTTCGTTGACCCCGCTGGACTTCAAGGCCATGGATCTGGAAATCATCCTGCAATGTGCCCGTTACGGAATCCCACTGCATGCCTGCAGCCTGCCGGGGGCCGGCGCCACCGCTCCGGTGACGATGCCGGGCGTCGTCCTGTTGGCCACGGCTGAAATATTGGCCATGGTGACCGCGGCCCAGGTCGCTCAGCCGGGAACCCCCGTCATTGCCACCCCGTTGATTTTTTCGACGGATATGATGAGCGGCCGCAGCCTGCAGTCCAGCGTGGAGTCCATGCAGGGCGCGGCCCTGGCCATCCAATTCATCAGAACCGCCTTCGGGCTGCCGACGCATACCTACGGCATCGGTTCGGATTCCCCGGTTTTGGATGGTCAGTGTGCCAGCGAGGGCGCCCTGCGCTGCACGACGATTGCCCTGTCAGGTGCCGACATTCTCGGCGCAGCCGGTCAACTGGAAGTCGCAACCACCATCAGCCCGGTTCAACTGGCCATCGACAATGAAGTGCTGGGCATGGTAAAGCGCATGGTTTCGAAAATAGATTTCGATGATGAAAGCATGGCCTGGCAGCAGCTGTTGAGTGCCGAGCCGGGCAGTCAATTCCTCTCCGACGAGCATACCTTCCGGCACTGCCGGGATGGACTGATGCCGCTGAATTTTATCCGGATGACCCGGGATGCCTGGCATGCCAAAGGGGAAATCGACCTGAATGCAAGGGCCGGTGAATATTGCCGGGATATTCTGGCAAAGGCGGAGCCCGTGACCCTGCCGGAGAGCACTGTGCGGGAATTGGATTCGATTGTGGGTCGGGCGGACCTTAATTTGCAGTAAATGAAAAACGAATATCGAATATCGAATAATGAATATCGAATGTCGAAGGAATGTATTCTGTCTATTTTATAAAGAAATGACTGAGCGAAGCGATTCCATACTTCGACATTCGACATTCGACATTCGACATTCGATATTCTGCGGTTCGCTTTTAATGAAGATTTAATTGGATTTTGAGAGATTTTAATTTATGCAGATCGAATCGATTGCTGACCTGGCCAAAGGGCATATCCAGGTGTGGATTATCAAAGGCGAATACCAGCCCGGCCAGCAGCTCAAAGAAGAGGAAATCGCGGCGCGTCTGGACATCAGCCGGCCACCGGTGCGCGAAGCCTTCAAGATGCTGGAGGGCGAAGGGCTGGTGATCCGCAGACCCCGCCGGGGGGTGTTCGTCACCGAGATGACCGAAAAAGATGTCTGGGAGGCCTATACACTGAAAGCAGCCCTATACGAACTGGCCCTGGAACTGGCCATGAAATCCATTTCCGACAATGAGATCCAGGCGCTTGAAAGGGTGGTGCAGCGGATGGAGAATTGTGTTCAGTCCCGGCCGGTCGACTTGCTGGGATATCAGGAGCAGCACCGTGACTTTCACAATCAGATCATGGAGATTTCAGGCCACCGGAGGTTGCAAAAAATCGCCGCCAGCATCCACAATCAGGTCAGCCGATTCAGCTACAAATCATTACAAAATAAAAAGCATTTGGATATATCGGTTCGTTATCACCGGCAGATTTTGGAAGGGATCAAAAGTCGCGACAAGCATCGGGCCTGCAAATTAATGAAGGAACACGTTTTGAAAGCCATCGACGCGTTTCGTGAAACCAACGCCCAACCCGGCATAGCCGGAAATGAAGATTGAAGATTTAATATTTAAGGTATTCTGCCTGTCGTGAGTCTTTTGTCGAACGGTCTATTTTATTTGTCATCTGTCTTCACATATCCTGTGCAAATATGATTGGATTTCGATAAATAGATACTAAGCTTTTTCAAAGACTACGCGCTCGGAAAAAGGGGCCCCTGCGGTGCAGCTACAGCGCCATTCAAAGAATTCAGGTGTCAGGTGTCGGGTGTCGGGTGTCAGGGAACCGAGTTGCTAAATCCTGACACCTGAAACCTGACACCTGAAACCTTCGGTAACTTACAACATGTTGTCAGAAAAATCCTGCTAAGAGCCTAACATGAGGAGAGATCGTGTCCGGGAAAGCAAACCATCTTCGCATCGGAATTGATATCGGGGGAACCTTTACCGATCTCATGGTGATCGATCTGCTAAATATGAAGATGTTTGCAACCAAGGTGACCTCGACCCCGCAAAATCTTCTCGTTGCAATAAGAGAAGGTCTAAACGAGATAATGACCTCCCGGGGCTTGAAGGGCGATGACGTAAAGCTGCTGGTGCACGGCACGACCGCCGCCCTCAACGCCCTGATTGAGAGAAAAGGCGCTAAGACCGCGCTGATTACGACCGAAGGTTTTATCGACATACTGGAGATCGGAGAGCTTTATCGGCCTCGCGAGCTGCTTTACAATCCGTTTAAACAAAAAGAAGCAACCTTTGTCCCTCGCAGATATCGAATCGGCGCCAAAGAAAGAGTAGATCATCAAGGCCGGGTACTGCGTCCGCTGGATGAAGCGGATTTGTTGAAAAAGATATCCTGGTTGGACGGCGAGCACGTTGAATCCATCAGTGTCTGTACCCTGTTTTCCTATTTAAATTCCGTCCATGAACTGAAAATACAGAATCTCGTGACAAAGAATTTCCCTCACATATCCACCACCCTTTCCAGCCGCGTATCGCCGGAGATGGGAGAATATAAGCGTACCTGCACCACCGTGGCGGAGAGTTTTATCAAACCGATCATCGGACGCTATGTGCCTGAATTTGACCGGGTCGTCAGGGAGTTGGATATCAACTGCCCGTTGAGCATGATGCGAGGCGACGGTGGTCTGGCCGATCTTCAAACCGCCGTCGAAAGCCCGTCAACCCTGCTGCTTTCAGGCCCCGTCGGCGGCGTCGTGGCAGCGGCTCATATCGCAGAACTCATCGGGCGTAAAAATGTTCTGACATTGGACCTGGGCGGCACCAGCTGCGACACCTCGATTGTCATCGAAGGCGAGGCCCAGGAAGTTGCCGAAAGACACGTGGGCGGTATGCCCATTACGGGTCCCTATGTCCACATTGTCACCATCGGCGCCGGGGGTGGAAGCATCGCCCGGGTCAATGCGGTGGGAGAACTGTCGGTGGGTCCTGAAAGTGCCGGCGCCGATCCAGGCCCGGCCTGCTACGGCAAAGGCGGCTCAGAGCCCACGGTCACAGACGCGAACTTGATACTGGGTTTGCTCAATCCGGACTCGTTTGCCAAAATTCGCCTGTCACTGCAACATGCCCGGGCGGCCATGAAAGAAAAGATCGCAGAGCCCTTGAAATTGAAAGTCGAAGAAGCCGCCCTGGCAGTCCGGTCCATTGTGGACTCAAAACTTGCCGGCGCCATACGGCTGGTTTCGGTGGAACGGGGCCTGGATCCGGGTGACTTCGCACTGGTTGTCTTTGGCGCTGCGGGGCCCCTGGAAGCTGCCAATATCGCGGAAGAACTGCGGATAAAAGAAGTTATTGTTCCAAGATATCCCGGGGTCTTCTCGGCTCTGGGTATGCTGTTGAGTGACTTCAAGCACAACTATACGCAAAGCGTGTATCGGGATTATCAGGATGATCCGTTTGATGAACTCGAGGCCGGCTTCCAAACCATGGAGCAGCAGGCCCGGGCCGATTTTAAGCGGGTCAAAAATATTCACAAACAGGCACTATCCCGTTCGCTGGATATGCGATACTGGAAACAATCCTATGTCCTGAACATCCCGCTGGGAAACGGCACGTTCGATCGGGATGCGATTAAAAGGGCCGGCAAGGTGTTTACTGAAATGCATCGGAAGCTTTACGGTTTTGCGGAAAAGACGGACAGAATAAAGATTATCAATGCCAGACTCACCGCCATCGGTCAAGTGACGCGTCCGGCCATGAAGGCCCGTTCTAATGCTGAAACAGCCCGGTTCCGGTCGGACCAGGCCAGAAAGGGAAAACGGAAAACGTTTGTTGTCAATCAAAAAGTGACGGTCTATGACCGAGACAAATTAGGCACGGGGACCTTTCTGACCGGCCCGGCGATTGTTGAAGCCAAAGATACCACGATTTGGATTCCCCCCGGCCACGACGCCGAGGTCGATGGTTATGAGAATTTATTGATAAAGAAGACTGATTTTAGATGCGCCGTAAGTGGAGAATGAGATGCCACTAAGGCCCCAAGACAAAAGTTAAAGGTTTCAGGTGTCAGGTTTCGGGTGTCAGGGAAAAGCGTTGCGAAATCCTAACAGCTCGTGTGAAACTACGTCTCTATTGCCCCCAAAACAGGGTATTCAAATCGTGCTCGTCGTCGTACTCGTCCTCGTCCTCGAAACTGAGAGGCTCAAAAGCTTCGAGGACGAGCACGAGCACGAGGACGAGGACGAAACGGCAAATGAGTTCGTAGAAAATTAATATTGCAATGATCTGGCACTGTTTCTTTTCTTTGATCCGACCGGCCGTTTGTTTGGCCGGCGGCAGTGCTGAACACTGACACCTGAAACCTAAGAACTATTAACGTAAGCGGTAACATCTACAAAAAATTGTCGATATGATGCCGCTAAGCGCCTAAACAGGAGGCCAATTAATTGCAGCTATTGCCGCAGACAGTTGAAATTATAAAAAACAGGCTGCTGAATATTGTCGATGAGATGGAGCTGGTCACGATGAGATCGGCCTACTCCATTCTCTGGCAGGAGGCCGGCGATCTCTCTAACGCATTGATGTCAGAGGATTTCGCCATCGTAGCCCAGGCCAAGCGCTCGATACCGTTTCACCTGGGCACCATGGGACCGCCTGTAATCGAGGCCATCAAAGTGATCGGGGGACCGGCCCACCTTGAGCCCGGTGATATTCTTATTCAAAACGACCCCTATCTGGCCAACAATCACTTAAATGACCTGGTTCTGGCGCAGCCGGTTTTTTCAGAGGGCAGGATTTTGGCATACAGCTGTGTGAAGGGGCATTTGCCGGACATTGGCGGCGGTGTGTTTTCCAGCTGCGATTTTTCGGCAACTGAAATTATAGAAGAAGGCTTGCGGATCCCACCCACAAAAATTTATAAGGCCGGGCGCAGAAACGATGATTTGATCAACATCATCAAAGCCAATATCCGCAGCCCCGAAGAAATGATCGGCAATCTGGAGGCCGGCATCGCCGGGGTTATGCGGGGGGAAAAGCGATTTCAGGAGCTGCTTCAAAAATATGACCCCCCAACCGTGCGGGCATGCATCAGCCGGATCCTGGACAACAGCGAAAAAATGATGCGGAGCAAAATCAAACAACTGCCGGATGGGATATACGAGGCGGAAGATTATGTCGACTCCGTCCCAACCGGGAACCGGCGGCCAAAGCCTTTGAAAATCAAATGCAGCATTAAGATCGAGGGCAGCCGCATCTTCGCCGATTTCACCGGTACTGCGCCGCAGGTAAAGGCCGGCATCAACTGTACTGCCGCGGTGGCAGCCACCGGCGTCAACAACGCGGTGAAAATTATGCTGGATCCCGGGGAGCCGGGCAACGACGGCACCTATCGCCCGATTCAAGTCAATGTCCCGCGGGGTACGCTGATCAATCCTGATTTCCCGGGCCCGGTGTCCGCCTACATGGACACGGGCACCCGGTGCTTTGAAGTGGTTTGCCGGGCATTGGCGCAAGCTTCGCCGAATAATTTGATTGCAGCCGGAGACGGCTCCTCGAACGGACTTTACTACCAGGGATTTGACGGCGATCGCAAATTCATCAACCTCGAGTTTCACGGCGGCGGCAGCGGGGCTTATTTGGGGGCAGACGGGTTCAATGGAATCCGCAACGGTCTTGGAAATACCGGCAACCAGAGGATTGAAAGGGTCGAATCCGAGCTGCCCGTCCAATTTGAGGCCTACGAAATTGTGCCGGATACCGGTGGTCCCGGCGAGTATCGCGGGGGATGTTCGACCCGTCGTGTGTATCGGTTTATCACGCCGACGGATATAATAGTTGTCGGCGGTAGAACGCAGACGGCACCCTATGGCTTATGTGGCGGCAAACCCGGCGCCAAAGCCAGACATATGTTTATCGATGATCAAAATAAGGAAACGTTGCTGGTTTCCAAGAATTCACCCGTTGGATTGAAAGCCGACACAAGAGTCGCCTACATTCCGGCGGGGGGAGGCGGAATCGGAAATCCGCTGAACCGTGATCCCGACCGGGTGTTGGAAGACGTCAAAGACGGGTGTGTCAGCCTTGGGGCGGCCAAGTGTGAATATGGTGTCATCATATCGCGAACCGAAACCGGTGGATATTTAATTGACCATGCGGCTACCCATATATATAGGCAGGCAGGAAAAGGGTATTTGGAAGATTGTAAGAAAATTCTATAGTCCTGGGGCTGGAGTACTGGAGTGATGGAATATTGGAGTTTTGATTCATCGGCGACCATCCCTGATCCATGTTTTCATCAAACCTTTGCTCCGATACTCCAACACTTCGAGGTTGAATCAAGCTGAAAGTTGTGAAATTCAATTGCCTTATTGGGGTTATTGATCTAAAAAAAATCTAATAATTTATAAAGGAGACGAAAATGGCGTTATTACCTGAAGTTCAAAAGCATTATGGGAATCTTAAACTATATATCAACGGTCAGTGGATCGAATCGAAATCCGACGTCGTCTATGAAGATGTCAATCCTGCCACCGGGGAGGTCATCGCCGAATTTCCCTCGGCCACCGACAGTGAGATCGAACAAGCCGTCCAAGCGGCGCAAGGTGCTGTGAGCAGTTGGCGTGACGTGTCTTTGAGGGACAAAGCGCGGTATTTGTTTGATTTGCGCGGCAAATTCGAGGAGCACTTCGACATGCTGTGCCGCGTCCTGGTGCAGGATCACGGCCGCACCATCGGCGAAGCCCGGGGAACGTTGCGCCGCTGCATTGAAAATATCGAATCGGCCTGTTCCGCGCTGCTGCTGTTGACCAAGGGCGAATGTGTCACGGATCTGGCCAAAGGCCTGGACCAGGCTTTATACTGGGAGCCCAGGGGTGTGTTTTTGATTATCACCCCCAACAATATTCCCATGCACGCCTGGTCGTCTTACGTGCCCTATGCGATTGCCAGCGGATGTCCGGTGGTGGTCAGTCCCAGCAAAAACGACCCGGTGTGCCTGGACGCCATTTTCAAAGTGACCGAAGAAATCGACGGGTTTCCTCCCGGTCTGGTCAATCTTGTCTACGGCGGCAGCAACGTCAATCAGAAAATTTTGGCCCATCCGCTGGTCAAAGGGGTCGGATTTATCGGATCCACGGCGGTGGGAAAAGAGCTTTTTGCCCAGGCTGGAAAGCTGGGTAAAGAAGCGTCGATCAACGGCAACGGCAAAAACCATGTCGTCATCATGCCGGACTGTGATGTGGATGCGGTGGTCAGCGGATTATTGCGAGGGTGTTACGGTATGGGAGGACAGCGCTGTCTGGGAACGGACAATCTTCTATTGGCCGGCGGGGCCTATGAGGCCGTTAAAGAAAAGCTGATCGCAGCGTCGGCCAATATGAAACTGGGCTATGGGCTGGATGAGGCCACCGAACTGGGGCCCATGGTATCCGAACGGGGCAGGCAGAAGGTGGTGGATTTTATCGAAAAGGGGGTCAGTGAAGGGGCGGCAATGGTTCTCGATGGACGCCAGACCGCGGTTCCCGGCGGTGAAAACGGTTTTTTTCTGGCCCCAACCGTGTTAGATAACGTAACTCCGGATATGCATGTTGCCCGGGAGGAAGCCTTTGGACCGGTTGTCAATCTGATGCGGGTGGGGGATTTGGATGAGGCCCTGGATTGGATCAACAATAAAGACGCCTATGGGCATTCCGCCTGCATCTTTACCCGGGATGGCTACGTTGCCCGCAAATTTAAAATGGAAGCGGACGTCGGCAACATCGGCATCAATGTGCCGGTGCCGCAGCCGTTTGCCTTTTTCCCGCTCGGCTCCAAAAATGAATCGGCCCTGGGGGTTGCCAAATCCAGAATCGATTCCATGAGGCTGTTTCTGGACCAAAAAACGATCACTGAGAGATGGGCCTGAGTGGAATGACGAATGTCGATTGACGAATGTCGAATTAAGGAGGTCGCTTCGCTTCATCTTTTTTTTCGAATGTTTCAATGCGATTTAGGTGCTGTATTCACCGCAGAGCTCGCGGAGAACGCAGAGATGATATTTTTTTGCATTTGTCGGTGAGAGGCCGACAAATGCAAATACGCAAGCACTTCGTGCTGTAATTTATAAAAAAGCGCCTAGTTAGAGTGGCATCAAAATATGGTATGGATGTGCTTTTGTTCGGTGAGCTGTTGTTTTTCACTTTCTGGCCTCTCAGCAGAAAGTGAAAAGGTAAAATTGCTCTGCGTACTCAGCGTCTCGAGCGAAGCGGGCGGTGAAATTATAGCGACCACAAGCTAACCATGCTATCGGAGCTTAGGTATATAACTCAGAGGTGACTAAATAAAATGGACCACAATCCTTAAATCTTCAATCTTCAATCAAATATATTCAATAATATAAATGGGAGAGATGAAAATGAGCAACGACAAACCCCAGGTTCGCAAAATTTATACGGTAGTCGAAGAAACACATGCCGATGGCACTGTGCGGCTGGAGAAACCGAACCGTAAGGCAGCCGCTGCGGCGGTGCTTACCAATCCCTTTGCCGGCAAGTACCAGGAAGATCTCAGCCTGCTGATTCAGTGGAGTGAAGAGTTGGGTGAACTGCTGACTCAAAAAGCCGTGGCGGCGCTGGGAATCGAACCGGGTAAGGTTCATAGCTACGGCAAAAGCGCGGTGGTCGGCACCAACGGCGAGTTGGAGCATTGTGCGGCAATCATGCACCCGGCGCTGGGCAAACCTATGCGGGCCAATGTGGGCGGCGGCAAGGCCTTGATTCCGTCTGCTAAAAAAGCCGGATTTCCGGGCGTGGCCATCGATGTGCCTCTCGGCTATAAAGATGCCGCCTTTGTGCGGTCGCATTTCGACGCTATGGAAGTCCGGGTGCCGGATGCCCCGCGCAGCGATGAACTGGTTTTAATTGTGGCGGTGACCGACTCCGGCCGGCCGGCTGCCAGGGTGGGCGGACTGCAGGTAGCTGAGGTTAAGGGCGAGGACGGTTTGCGGTAGCGGCAGCTGGCTGACGGAGCGCTTCGCTTGAGGAGCGCTGCGCTTGATGAGCGCTGCGCTTGAGGAGCACTTCGTTTGAGGAGCGCTTCGCTTGAGGAACATCCCGCTTCCAGCGGGGTTTGAGGAGCGCTTCGCTTGAAGGGGCGTTGGCGTTTGATCGGGTCTAATTGGTGGGTGGCAGGTTTAAGCCCAGCCGACGGCGCCGAACGTTCTGTTAAGTCAGATGAGAAACTAATGAACGTTCGACGTTGAATACCTTTGCTTTACTATTGAATAACATTATGAAAAATAATAGCTATCATCTTTGTTTTACCCTCAATGGCGCAGAAAAATCGCTGGATATCGATCCCGGGATTTCGGCCCTGGAACTGCTGCGGGATGTGCTTGATCTCAAGGGCACCAAGGAAGGCTGCGGGATTGGTGAATGCGGCGCCTGTACCATCGTTGTCGACGGCCGGGCCGTAAACGCCTGTTTGATGTTTGCGGCCCAGTTGGACGATCGCACGTTACTCACCGTCGAGGGATTGAGCGGGCAAGACGATTTGCATCCGATTCAGCAATCTTTTGCCGAACAGCATGCCGTGCAGTGCGGCTTTTGTACGCCCGGCGTATTGATGAGCACCCATGCTTTATTGGAGGAAAAACCAAATCCCAGCCGGGCCGAAATTGTCAAAGCCGTTGCCGGAAATCTGTGCCGCTGTACCGGGTATCAAAGTATTGTCGCCGGTATCGAGAGCGCCGCCGGCGGGTGCCGAGCGAAGAGGGATTAGTGTCTATATTTTGAAATCACATCATGTTTGCGCAGGATTTTGCAAACAAAATATTTTCGCCACCAAGACACAAAGGCACGAAGTTAAACAAATAGTATTTTTTTTCGGAACTATAACCAAAAAAAAGGCTACAGTGTGACCGGATCTGTCACACTGATCTGATAATATCTTCTTCAAAAACTAAGGAGGAGATATTATGGATATCGATCATCTCAGAGCACGATTTCCCGATGAGAACGCGTGCCGAACATTTTTTGAGTCCATCATATGGCGAAATGGACGAGTTTGTCCGCATTGCGATTGTTCAAAGTCCTATCGACTCTCAGGCCAAAGTTCAAGGCCTGGGCTATATGAGTGCGACAAGTGCAAGCGGCAATTTACCGTAACCACGCTTACCCCGATGCACAGTACCAAATTGCCATTATGGAAGTGGCTGCTATGCATGTACTTGATGGTTAATTCAAGCAAAGGTATATCCTCGGTGTTCATGGCCAAGTGGATCGGGGTGGCGCAAAAGACC
>Ga0209149_1001751_pt1 | contig 11447 bp, 5 predicted proteins | sample WorMetTyACAVOLI2_FD_187423 | JGI IMG/M metagenome (GOLD analysis project Ga0209149, IMG submission 187423) | Marine gutless worms symbiont microbial communities from Max Planck institute for Marine Microbiology, Germany - Olavius algarvensis... ...
GGTCGTCCACGTCAGACCTGGATCACGCAGATCGGCGACGGCACTCCATCAGGCGTCATCAGGGAGTTCAACCGTGCGTCAAGACGCGGTCACACGAGATCGGCGCTACGGTCCTCTGACGGCCAAACGTTCTGAAGGAAGGAAGGAAGTATAATGAAACCATAATGTCGTTATCACTTAAGGAAAGCGTCAATCCCGTGTTTAAGGTCACCGCTAAGCAAAAATTCCCAAGTAAGGAGAACACTGTGTTATAATAAGCGATTTACAACAATCGCCTGGCGTTGTGCAGGTGGCATCGCTTCATCACAGTATAGCACGGTAGTGCTAACTGACAGTAACTGTTGTAAGGGTCATGATCGCTATGTATAGGAAATAGGGAAATAATTGGGGTTACCGTAGCTCGCTAACCCCTGAACCGATTTAGCTGAAATTGTGCATGAGTGATTATGTCGCCCATAGGACCCACATGCACCACGGGGTAACAAGGGGTTTAGGCGGTAAGCACTGCACAGGGGTGAAATGTAACCCTCGCGGCGTAGACATTCCGTTTTTTTGTGATTTCTTTACCGCATGTACAGACTATTTAAAGCATCTCCACAATTTTTTTCACCAAACGACGTAGATCGGCGGTTATTGCATTCCTAGGGAGTTCCCACCAAACATCTTAGCCTCTACCTCCAAAATCCCCCACAAAAACCCATTTCGGGGGACCTTTCAATGCAAAACCTATTATAGAGAGAGCGCTGCGTTAGTCCCGCGTTAATGGAGCTACGAAGCTGAAAATTTTACAATTATATAGATATAGGCAAGTACTTGTACGTGTGTCGAAATTTTTCCGCTAGGGGGCCTCCGGAGGGCGCAGGGCCCATTAATGTAAATTGGGAACCTCCTAATATCTCACAAACTACTTACTAGAGCTAGGAAGTTGAAATTAAAAATGCTATTAGATATTGTGAAGTACTCGGTTCATGTACAAAAAAATTTCCGCTAGGGGGCGTCCAGGGGGCGCAAGGCCTCCTAATATTAATATACTACATATAAAAAGTTGAAATGAAAACGCTATTAGACATGGTAAAGTACTCGCTTTGGAGACAATTTTTTTCGCTATGGGGGGTGCAAGCGGGCACGGGCCCCTATTGTAAATTTGGGACCCCTAATATCTCGGAAAATACCAGAGCTAGAAAGCTGAAATTAAAAATACAATTAGATATAATAAAGTACTCGCGTTAGGTAGAAATATATTTTTCCGCTAGGGGGGGCGCCTAGGGGTACAGGACCCTCTAGTGTAATTTTAGGACCATCTGCTGTTGAACTTTAAATCGAAGATAGCTATTGTCAAGTACTCGGATCTCGTATAAAAATTTGTACCTACTAATAAAACCGCAAATATTAATGTAAAAATACTACCATAAAAGTTTGACTTATTTGTAAGGGTAGAGATGACACATCTAAAACGACAAAAATTACTTTGTTATAAACGCCCGCTCAGCGTAATCGGGCGTCCATGTTATATTTTGCCAATGTTTATTTATTTATTTATATATATTTTTATGGCCGCCTTATTCTCCGGCCCTGGTTAACGGAAGTTCGCGAAAGTTTTACACGTGGTGGACCTTGAGTGTCATTAGAGAAGTTACTATTATATACTTGGATTTTTTCCTGGTCATCCTTAAACTACAGGGTGGGCCAAAAAGTGACGAAATTTGGCGTGTTCTCAGACCGCACCCGCAAACTTTCTGCTCTCACGCCAGAACGCGGCAGAATATTGTAATTCTGAAAAAAAACTTGTTAAGCACAGAATGCCACGTTTCGTGAACTTTGGCCTACAAACCCCTGAGATCCACGCGCCACTTTATTGTTCTTAAAAAGTAATAGGTACAGCGACATGTTTTATTTCCATTCGCAAGACGGCAGCACTGTTGGTACTGTTGCACTGTTGGCTTCGACATGTGAATTCGGCGGACTCGGCTGTTTTTATCGCGCGTCAGCATACTGACGCGCGTTATTGATAAAGCAAATCTGTCTGTCCGTCCGTCTGTCCGTCCGCTCGTCCGTAACGTTCCGGTATCAGATGAAAACGGCTTAACATAATGGTCATAGTTTTTCCACCGTACGATAGCCCAATCATTCTAGTTTTATCAGCATCAAATATCTTCACGAAATTCCGACGGGGTCACCCCCAGCGGGGGCGCAAAATTCTACCAATAAGTTGTTATATCTCGCGAACGGTACAAGATAGAGCTATAGTTACAATGGTGGACTAATAGAAAGTCATACATGCTCTATCGAACCGTGCCATTTCTAATGACCTTGAACAACCCCACACCAACATTTCAAGGTCAGACCATTGAATGGTCTGACCTTGAAATGTTGGTGTGGGGTTGTTCAAGGTCATTAGAAATGGCACGGTTCGCAGATATTCAGCGTCAAAGAATTTCTTTGACGCTGAATATCTGCGAAATGGCTGCAGATACAGCCATAGTTACTATGGTAGGCGAATAGAAACGCGTATGCTATCTATCAAATGGTGCCATTTCCAATGACCTTGAACGAACCGTAACCCTGTTTTCAAGGTCGCACCACTCTTTGGCGCTAAATATCTCACAAACGCTACAGATACGGTCAGAGTTACTATAGAAGGCGAATAGGAAACCGCACCCAAGCTTTTGAATGGCACCAGCTTCAATGACCTTCAGTGACCTCTAAGCCACATTTCAAGGTCACGGTATTATTCAACGTCAAATTACTCGCAAATGGTACAAGACAGAGCTATAGTTACAATGGCAGACTAATAGAAAGTCATACATGGTATATCGAACCGCGCCATTCTCAATGACCTTGACGGACCCCAAACCCAGATTTCAGGGTCAGGCCATTCTTTGACGCTGAATATCTGCGTCATAGTTACTATGAAAGGCGAATGGGAAACCGTACCGAAGCTTTCAAACGGTACCACTTTCAATGACCTTGAGTTACCTCTAACCCACATTTCAAGGTCACGATAATATTCAACGTCAAATAACTCGACTAATAGTAAGTCGTGTATGATCTGTCCAGTAATTCCGTTTCCAGTGACATTAAGTGATCCTTAATCAAGATTTCAAGGTCACGGTGTAATATTTACGCCTATAAATGCCCTCGGCGTATTGTGTGTGCAGCTGACGCGCGATCTCTTTGCGATAGCTAAGTTCTTGTTGACGATTGGTAGACTATTGTTGCACTGTTGATACAGTCTTGGTAGACATGTGACGACTGGTACACCAGTGGTCATTTTTGTGCTGTTTTGACTGTTTTCACTGTTTTTGTCTGTTTTTGACGATTGGTACACTGTTGGTACAGTCCTGGTAGACCTGTGACGATTGTTACACCAATGGTTTTGAGTGTTTTTGACGATTGGTACAGTGTACCATTCGTCAAAAACAGTCAAAAGACAGTCAAAACAGCAAAAATCACCATTGGTGCACCAATCGTCAGATGTCTACACAGAGTTCGCCGAATACACAAAGCCGCGCAAACGCCTCTTCCTTGCGAAACCCCCATACATGTTCCTGGGCAGTGGCTACAGCCCGTCGCCCGTGGGCAGGGCTGACTCTATGTGTCTACATGGACGTCCATGCGTCTGGCTCCCGTTCGCTGCCTCGTGCTGCTACACTCTCTTCTACCTACCGATGATGCCTGCAGCTCGTCTAGTCTGTCAACGACCGTCATCAAATCTTCCATATTTTCGGACCCCACTCGCATACTTTCTGCTCTCCTGCCCGAACTCCGTAGAATACGGTAAATGTAAAACAACTACATTGCTGCCCTCGGCTAAATGTACGCGTCCACTCTTCCAAGGTCGAACTGGCTGCGGCGGGCGTCCATCCGGTTGGCATGATACCGTCACATGTCTAGTTATGATAGAAATGTCACAAACACGAACATAATGCAGCGCTTGACATTTCAGCATAGGGCTCATATGTAAGGCCCTATTTATGCCTTTTCTATCTTAAAGAAGTAATTTTTGCAGTTTTAGATGTGTCATCTCTGCTCTTACAAAAATGTCAAACTTCTATGGAAATTCTTTTTACATTAGATCTAATCACATATAGCTGCTGAAGCAAAATGTACGCTGACTGCTGACTTTTAAGATATATTCGATGTCTTTTGTACCACCGGCCTAGAGTGTGTTGTAATTCCGTGACCATGAGCGTGTAAATGCTGTAAAATAAATTTGTACAGGGCTCTAATGTCTACCGTAAGCGAATGAGGAGCGCCGTGATGTGATGACGCTGAGAAATCAGGTGCTGTATATAACTGGCCGTGAATAGTTCAGTTTTTAGTCGACGTTTTGAAGGTAAGGAAACGTTCAGCTGAGCGAGTGTAGTGCAGAGCAGAGAGTGTATGTGTTGCCCACAGATTTTTTCCTTGTCTGTTCATAAAATTGCAGGTAGACATTGGGTGCGCGGCGCCGATGGCGGAGACGATATCCGGCTTTCCCTAATGCATTTGCAAATTGCGACCTTTTAACCTTGACATTTTGACCCTCTGACTTTTAAAGGCTATCGTTGTTAATTAATTATTCACCAAATCTAAAATTATTTCTTTTTGATATTTATTCGCACTTTGCCTGAAATCGGACTGTCTCCGTCAGATGTGTGTGACTTTTCAACGACGTCCACAACAACAGCTTGTTTAATCGACATCGAGAACGTGATGACGACAGAAAGTTTCTGACGTCAGACCAGTTGATGTTATTATAGGCCTATGACTATGTGGACCAAGTCACGAGACAGCATATCGGTTCATCTTATCTTTATATCCGAAACTCAGCATGAGCAGATTAAACAAGTGTGGCGCGTTTATGGACGCTACGAGTAAGTTCCCGCCGCAACCACACATTTCACGGTGGAGTTTTTTTACGGGAAGAAAACATGGGACACCGTTGATGGGACCCTTGGTGGTTACCGCTATGCAGCAGAGGCGACAGACGAACAAATGAACAAACGAATAAAAAAACATACAAACATTTCCCTCAACATTGCAGTATTGGACAATTTAGGAGATCTAGAGCTATTAGCATTTCTTATACAGTCAGTCACCTGCCGCTTTTAACAAAACTCGGCGAAATAACTGACGTCGATTTTGGGAGCGATCCGGCGGACATCGGAATGTGGATTCGGATAAATCCAGAAATCCGGATTGGAATTCCTGATCATTTTTGGTTGAGGTTTCGGCGAAATGATTAGCGTTGGCGGAGGTAAGCTGTCTCCGAGCGCATCTTGTTTAGAAATTTTTAACTTCCAGTTGCAGGCCAGTGTCTCGACTCCAAATTAAACGTGTCAATAAGTTGTGTTTACAGATTTACAGTATTCTCTACAAAACTCTCGATTAACTACTGTACGTCGATCTATTCACTATACGTATTAAATGGCTTAGTTTTTTGTTTCGTTGTAATATTGAATGCTACCAGTTTTTTTACTTGGTGAATTAAAATTGTTCGATAACTGTCCGTCATATTGGACTAGTTATGTCGTAATTTGGTTTTTATCCCCTATTTTTAGGTTTTACAATTTCAGTCTACCTTTCGTTTTGACATTATGTTTGGCATATAGACCTATAGCGATACATATTCTGATTACTAATGTCTTAACATTATTTGCAACAAACGATAGTACGCAGTCGTGGAAGCCAGAAGTCTCACTCTGAGTGAATTTAAATTAAATTATTGTCTACCAATGTGCAGTAGGACTAGTGTAAGGCATGAATTCAACTGTCGTTAAAGGTAAAGGTAAAGGTACGTGGATTTATATAGCGCCTTAGATACAAGCATCTCGTCCTCAAGGCATTCAGACATGGATCACACGGTTTAACTTGCAAACAACACCATGCCTGCCTTAGCCTTCGTTCGCGTTCACCAGATGGCGTCGCCACGGACTGTGGTGACAACATCTAGTTGCAGCTTACTACTCATCTATTGACCCTGAAAGGATGAAAGGCTGAGTTGGCTGAGTTGGCTGACCTATAGGCCTAGTGGACGATTTACCCACATAAGTGGTCATCCGTCATCAGATCTGTAGGTCGAGCGCAGGACAGCGAAACCTCGCCGGTCAAAGACCAACGTTCTGCTGCTGCGCCACGGAACCAACCAATCGTTGCAGGTCTATTAATCACCATTATAGGCCCTATCACTTGCATTACGCGCAATTATTTTCTACGTTTACATTTGCTTCTGCGTCAGGTTGCAAATGTGAGAACTCGACTAAATACAGCATTTCAGTTTGTTGATGTCAGCACGTGGATGAGTCACGTTCAGATGCTCTGTTACCTCGATGGGATCGGTCGATGACAACAGAAGCTGCATCATCATCATCATCATCATCATGTTCGTTTATTATGAAATCGACAAAACACAATTTATACAACAGCACATGACATAGAATAAGAACAATGAATAGTCAATACGAATGTTTGTACATCATACGGATAATGAAGTTACAGCTATTTATAGTTAAGTAGTTTGTTTTAGTAGTTTTGGGCATTAACTGCCGATCGTGTATCTGGTCAGTGTATCTGGCAGGCCGTCAACTCTATCCGCATTAGTAGCAGTTCACCCCAACCGTCCGCTCCAATAGAGCTGTTTGTAGGGGTTCCGTGGAAGCTGATGACGAACTATCCATTAGTATTATGTTTATGATGAGTTATCGTCAAAAAGAGTCAATCACACAACGTTATTACATCAGAAATGCAACGTGATCATGTCACGTGAAATTAGATCTGACGTGAGACTCGCATCACGACTAAACAGTCGGCGTCGGAATAAATCAAAATAAAAATTCAGAAAAAAACGCTCACAGTAAACCGACAGTAGACATGAATGCAAACTAAACTCCCGTAGCCTATATACATTATTACTTTATTGCATACAAAATCGTCGAAATACGCTGCTGTCCGCATGAAAACAACAGTAAAACAGTATCATCGAAGCAGCACAACGTATAGATGAATCAGAGTCAGTGTCACGCGTCACTCATCGCACGTTAGGGTTATCTGATTTGTGACGTCAGTCAATCAGTTCACAAGCTATTTCATCATCAGCAACAGCACCAGTTGCTGCTACTGCAGCTGATGTAGTCAAATGACACGCAGTAAGTTGTTTGTAACAGCGCACAATGCTATATCACAAAGTACAACATATGATATACCAGGCACTGCTAATTGTGCTGCCATCTGGTTAGTTTAATCCTTTAGACTCCAAAGACAATTATGGTACCACATTGAATAATAGGAAGTTGGTACACTGGTCGCTGATGGGTGGGCTGTTACATTTGGTACAGCGAGGAGGGGCCTGGGCGGGATGCAGCCCCGCCCAGTCCCCTCCTCGCTGTACTAAATGCAACAGTCCACCCATCAACGGCCAGTGTACCAATCACTGTATTGCTATATAAGGGTCCGTTGCTCTGTGGTTTTATTGTGGCGATTACAGGGTTAATGGGATGATTCCAGAGCCATAAAATGCCCGAAATTACATAGAAATATCATTACAAAGTTACAAATACACGCGACTGAAAATACACCGGTCTGTCGTCCAACTCAAAAGTATTGTGTAATAAAAGATAACTAAACCAAAATAGCAAAACAAAAATGCGTTAAAACCGAAAAGTAGTTTTCCTATCATCTCCAGAAACGCAAGATATCCTCTCCGCTGTCCGGAGTCGGCAAGAAACTTGCGGGCGTTACAGTAAGTTTATACTTTATAGGGCCAAGAGGCCAGAGTAGGACATGGGTCCACTTTGCTAAATTCAATCCAACCCAATCCACTAGCTGACTGACCCAATCTTAATCAATCCACGATGACCATGTGTATTCCGACCCACATCCAATCCAATCCATTGTACCCCGCAGTGGCGAAAACACTGTCCAGTTGCAATACAAACAAGAACTTAGCTATCGCAAACGGATCGCGCGTCAGCTGCGCGCACAATACGTCTAAGGCATCTATAGGTCTAATTACCTATGACCTTGAAATCTAGGTCAAGGGTCATTCAAGGTCACTGAAAACGAAACCATTGGACAGATTATACACGACTTATTGATTGATTGATTGATTGATTGATTGATTATTATTAGTCGAGTTATTTGACGTTAAATATTATCGTGACCTTGAAATGTGGGTTAGAGGTCACTCAAGATCACTGAAAATGGCTCCATTTGAAAGCTTGGTTATGGTTTCCTATTCGCCTTCCATAGTAACTATGGCCGTATCTTTAGCCATTTCGCAGATATTCAGCATCAAAGAATGGCCTAATCTTGAAATATGGATTTGGGGTCGTTTAAGGTCATTTAAAATGGCGCCGTTCGATAGACCATGTACGACTTTCTATTGGTTCGCCATTGTAACTATAGCTCCATCTTCTACCATTTTCGAGTTATTTGACGTTGAATAATATCGCGACCTTGAAATCTGGCTTAGAAGTCACTCAAGGTTATTGAAACTGGTGCCATTCGAAAGCTTGGGTGCAGTTTCCTATTCGTCTTCTATAGTAACTATGGCCGTATTTGTAGCCTTTTGTAAGCTATTCAGCGTCAACGCATGTGACCTTGGAAAATGAGTTATGGGTCGTTCAAGGTCATTGAAAATGGCGCCTTTTGATAGACCATGTATGACTTTGTATTGGTCGGCCACTGTTACAATGGCTCTATCTTGTACCATTTTCAAGTTATTTGACGTTGAATAATATCGTGACCTTAGAGGTCGCTCAAGGTCATTGAAATTGGCGCCATTCAAAAGCTTAGGTACGGTTTCCTATTCGCTTTCTATAGTAACTATGGCTGTATCTGTAGCAGTTTGTGAGATATTTAGCGTCAAAGAGTGGTGTGACCTTGAAAACAGGGTTAGGGTTCGTTTATGTTCATTGGAAATATCACAATTTGATAGATCGCATACGAGTTCCTATTCGCCTTCCATAGTAACCATGGTGATATCTTGTATCGTTTGCGAGATATAGCGACTTATTGGTAGAAAATCGTGAAATTTTTATACCCCACCTGTATTTATCACCCCCGCAGGGGGTGACCCCGTCGAAATTTCGTGAAGATGTTTCATGCTGATAAAAACTAGAATAATTGGGCTACCGTATGGTGAATAAACTATGACGATATGTTAAGCCGTTTTCATCTGATACCGGAACGTAACGGACAGACGGACGGACGGACAGACGGCTGACAGCCAGAATTGCTATATCAATATCGGGCGTCAGTGTGCTGACCTAATATGTGCAGTTAATAAGATAACCTACTATAAACAAAAGCCACAGTAATGCAATACCTGACACCAACTAAAAGTCTGAAAAAGCTACACACACTGAAAAAACTAAAATACAGTCAGAGTTTATTTGATCAGTCCAGCTTTGAGTCTCTGAAAGTTTCACTTTCGAGGCAATTAGCGGTTATCTGACCCAATCCAGTCCAATCCATGGAATTTCTCCCACAAATCGACCCAATCCAATTCATGGATGAATTCAATCCGTGTCCAACTCTGTAAGAGACCCTACAACAATGGACTGGAAGATATACTGGTCTTCCAGTGCGCTGTATTCGTGACGTTGCTGGTGATATGACGGCCAATTCGGCAACAGCACCGGCGGAGGCGGTTGCAGACTGCAAATAGGAGCTCACGGGGGCCGACGACTATAACATCTCAACAAATGGGTTCACCTTCCTGCTATGGGATCAGTGACAGGCCATCAAGTTTCTTGCCATCTCACCTGGATAGGCCATTGGGTTCTTTAGTGACTGGAACGTTGGCTGACACAAACGTAGGCTACGGTACGTGCGACCATTAAGAGTCTGGTGTCTTGCCGTTCTTCCAGAAGCTCGTTGCAAACAAGGCTGTGTATTCCTGTTCACATTGACACTGATATGGTACGATACCGACCGCGACTCGAACGGGTTCGTCGTCGAGCCGTAGGCCGCAGGAGGCCAGTCACCATGTGCGAGGAAGAGGCTGCCAAAAGGAGACCAGCTAAAAAGGTGAGTTCATTTGGGCTTCCACTAACGCTCGATCGTATTATTACTGACCCCTCCGCTCGCTGTATTATCTTTTTGTCTGTTCGTGTGTTCGTCTGTTCGTTTGTCTGTCGCCTGTGAGATTTGTGAAGACATTCGCCACGTGGCAGCACCTGGCGGCGAGCAGTTCGTATCGTGCATCAGCGTGGAGTGCTGCACACATTGTGGCGGGTATGGCGGGCGGTACTTGTCAGATACACGCTGCAAGGGCTCGATGGTGGTCCTCGCGGGGTGAACTGCGAGCAACTCAAGATCTTGCGTCGTGCCCATGTGTCAAATGCATCGAGGCGAAAGAGCAGGTACTTTGTGGTGGCCCAAGTCTCGCACTCATACATCAAAACTGGCACAATGCATGTCTGATAGAGACGTAACTTGGTTTCCAGCCTGATGCTTGACTTCCAGATCCTCTTCTTCAACATATTCATACAGGACCGAACTAAGCCAAGCCGACGCAGAACTTCCCAACCCAGATGGACAAATGCATCGACCACTTCAACATGTCCATCTGCCACCTGGACTGTTGAACTAGAGGAGGAAGAGGGAACCTGTAGGATTTTGGATTTTTACCAATTTGTCTGAAGACCAAAAGTAGAAGCCTCTTCCCGCATAACTGTCAGTGCGAGAACAAGGACTTCCAACATTTCTGCTAGCAAAGAAACATCATCCGCAAAGTCCAAATCAGTGAACACCTCCTTTCCCGGGGTTACACCGGGCATCCCTCGGTATACCGTGCGTTCCATCATATGATCCATTGGTCCTAAGAACAGGTCAGGTGCAAATCTGCAACCTCGCCGGACACCACTTCCTACTGCAACCAGTCGGACATCACACCATCAACGTCGACACAGCTACATGTGTCCGTGTGCAGGCCTTCCATGAGATCCACAACTTAGCTATGCAAGTTGGCGTTAGGAGTCCAGTCCCAATCCGTATGGCTCTATCGAAACTGCTACGCGTACAGTTTCCATAGAGCCATACGGTCTACTGAATCAAATGCAACCTTCAGGTCAACGAAAGCAATCCAAAGTGGCTTCTGAAACTCTTTTCTACTTTGGATGATAGTGTTTAAAGTGAAGATTCGATCTGTCGTTGACCGTCCGGGTGCGAACCCACTTTGCTACACTCTACGGTGTGCCAGAAGCTGGTCACGAACCTTATTCAGCAGAACCGTAGCAAACACCTTCCCAGGTGTTGATTGGAGTGATATGCCCCTGTAGTTTTTGCAGTCTTTAGGATTGCCCTTTCCCTTGTAAATAATTCGATCCTCGCGTGAAAGAAGGTCGTAAGTCCGTTTACGGAATCACGAGAAAACTGCAAAAAACTGTTTTTGCACTTGTGTCCCAAACTGATGAGAAAAAATTATATGTCAAAATATCGCTGAAAAATATAGAAAATGATAG
>Ga0209149_1001752_pt1 | contig 11446 bp, 7 predicted proteins | sample WorMetTyACAVOLI2_FD_187423 | JGI IMG/M metagenome (GOLD analysis project Ga0209149, IMG submission 187423) | Marine gutless worms symbiont microbial communities from Max Planck institute for Marine Microbiology, Germany - Olavius algarvensis... ...
TCGATCAATGACATGCTGGACCTGCGAACAACAAGAGTGCGACTATACAGTTTACCGCACAGTCGGCGACGCATCAGTGAAACTATATTTATCACAGCCTGCAGCATGCACGACTACGACGAAGAGATGAGAACATAATTTATTTGTACGCAGCGGTAAATCTGAAGCGGAACTTGCGCTCGATGTATTGTATTATTGAAACAGACACGAAGCATCGCGCGACGTCTCTGCGACAGCAGGGCTACTTGTACGTATTCCATTTCGATCACACGCACGATTAGAGAGAAGGGTTAGCAGGGATTAATTTTTTTAATAGCTAAATTTCCAAATTTCAAATTAATTGATAATTTCTAATAAAATACTTGACAAAAAGTTGGATTGCTGCATTTCATAAGTTTCAACCAGGCTTCGTTTATATATGATAAGTTGATAATTAAACAGTTTTTTATGGAACAGACATAAAATACAGTACAGGTACGATATGAAATAATACGATATGCAAATATTTCAGTGCGATTCCAGGGTCACTTTTATTACTCGCGATGCTATGCATAGCGCGAAATATATCAGTTGTCGCAGAGAGACCGCGCGATGCTTCGTGTCATTGTAGGGCGTGTGTAAGTCTCTATATTAGTATTCCATTAAAACTGTCTGTGTCTCGTACCATTTCTGAGATATTCAGCGTCAAAGAATGGAGTGACCTTGACCTTGGGGTAGGAGTCGTTCAAGGTCATTGAAAATGGCGCCGTTCGATAGATCATATACGACTTTCTATTGGCACGACATTGTAAATATAGCTATATCTTGTACCGTTTTTATGTTGCTTGACGTTGAATAATATCGTCACCTTGAAATTTGGGTTAGAGGTCACTCAAGGTCATACAAAATGGTACCATGCGAAAACTTGGGTGCGGTTTCCTAGTAACTATGGCTCTATCTTGCATCAGTTCCAATGTAGAGCAAGATATCGTTCGAAAATTGTGATTTTTCATACCCCCTTGTATTCGACGCCCCCGCTAGGGGTCTCCGTCGGAATATTTCCACGACGTTTGGTGTAGAAAAACTAGAATGGTGCGGCTATCCGATGGTGAAAAAACTAGGAATATGGATATGTATAACCGTTTAGCCGCAATACCAGCGTGACAGACAGACAGACAGACGGACGGACGGACGGACAGACATCTTGCCACGGCATAGTCCGCGCTATGCATATGCGTCGCGCGGTAAAAAAAGGTCAGTTATTTCCGCATTATATTTACATGTAGACTGGTCTCTGACAAATAATATAAACGTGATGGTCGACGCCAAACAGCCAGAAATAGAGCAAACTTCTAACGGCGACATATTTGCACGTGACTGTCCATAGCTTCTTCTCCACGATATAGTGCTCTGTGCTCATCGGCAACCTGTCGACTGTCGACGCTAGGTTGATGTTTCTTGCCTTCATGCCTATAAATGTACAACAATACACGCCTAGCGGCGAACCATTACTGCCCGTGATGGGTTTATTTTCGCAGAAGTCGATAATGTTTGTCAGAAACATTTTGCCAGTCGACTTGTTGACATTACCTAAGCCCGTGGGTTTGTCAGTTAAGGGGTGTTTATAGCGACACAACTCAACTCAACTCAACTGACCCAGTTGAACAGCGTACAGCCAAGTCAGTCGTGTTTTTGTTTATGACGTCACGACCTACAAACTGAGTCAACTGTTGTTCACTACGTTCATTGATAGGTGACAGTTGTTCACCCTGTGAACGCGTCGACAACTCGACGTCGAGTTAAGTTGAGCTGAGTTGAGTTGTGTCGCTATAAACACCCCTTTAGGCTACGTCGACGAGGATATATCGGCAGCCATTTGTACAATCGATCAGTGGATAGGGAATATAATATAGCTCAAGCTGACACGAACGTGGCTAGCTGTCATCATCGCCATCATCATCGTCATCATTTATCTCACACGAAACAACAACAATGCAACGACAATGCATCATAAACAGCGAGTATATACACTGTGTCCCCAAAAAAACATGTAACTACATCTTTGACAGTATATAAGTTGAACTACAATTGCTACTATTACTACTGCAAATGTCGTGGATTAGAGTGCTGCCATCACACAGTTGCGGGGGCACTTTACAAAAATCTAGATCTAAAACTGTTGCACAGCTCAATGCAGACGTCTGCTGACCATCAGAGTAGACGGTGCCACGTCAGCCGTATGACTGACTAAAAAGGTGAGACTTGGTCTCCCTTCGGAATGTCAGAAGGCCCGAGTCTCTAGTGGCAGACTGTTCCATGCACGTGCTGCAGCCACTGTCCGTTTACAACAATTTTTGCACACTTATTATCAAGACGATAGGCCATCGACGGATATTTATATTTTGCCACCTCACCTATATAGTGCAGCTGCTTTACCTTGGGAAACTGCTGAGACCTTCAGTAAAAATTAATTTTAAAAACATAAGAATTTCGCAGGAAGATGCGATTCTGATTTTAAAATCTCTATCTGTCAAAGGGGTATGGTAGATAAAGGCTGTACAGTGAATTTCTCGACAACGGTTGGAAACTTGAAAGCGTCGATAGACTGCTGAAGAGAATCCGCAAGACGTGTATACTATACGATTAGCCTAGTCGGTAACCAGGCGCGTTTGGTGCGTAGCGACGAGAACACATTGAGAAGATGTAAGACCTCATGCTCAGCCAGGATGACAAGCCAAAACGCGCTGACCAACCCTTGAGATTTTGCGCGAAACTGGCATTTCCAGTTTAAGTGTGCGCAGAATACTTCACCGGCATCACCGCGATCTCCAGTTCAAGTGCTTCAAATTCAACGTCAAACGACGTCGTGCTCAGCCAATCGCGTCGCCTGTCTCACTCGCTGATAAACAACCTTATCGTCTGCAATAAATCTTGTTATTGTTCTTTTATAAATCGGAAGTTGAATAATAAGTGAGAAAAATAATGACAGTTTGGCATTTATAGTGTTGTAGCGTTGGAAAAATCAGCAATTTAAAGCTAAATTCGTGATATTTAGGACTTGGCAGTTTACCAAGGTAAAGCGTGTCTACCGGCAGCCGGCAGGGAATCTAGTAGTAGGCCTAATCACTGCCGTTTGCCACTGGATAATGATGAAAGCTGTTCAGTAACTGACCGGTCTAATATTTAGTTCAGTGGCTCTGATGGACCGGCCTTTAGACCGGTCAGCTATTGGACACGCGAGGGTCCCATCGGTCAGCCCTGTATTCACTGATGTCATTTTTCCATGACCGGTGTCCTAATGTCATGTATTCTCCGTCATCTGTCATTAGACGTCTTATCGAGCAAGCGTTTTGCTGACGACGATTTAATGCAATGTTTATCGTCAGCGGATTATTAAGTTATGTTCGTTTAGTATGTTCGTTTATTTTGTTTTATTTGTTTTATTTTCTGCTACCACATGTTTGGTGAAAATTAATAAAATTGTATTGACTGAGCAAATGTGGGTTGAACCGTAAAATTCCAACACAGCAGACCGCGAGAAAATGAAAACGACATTTCGAATAATATTATTCATGTGTACCGACACCAGAGACTGATCGGTTCATGTTGTCAGAGTTCCCAATCCAAAGCCTTATATAGCCCACCTCATAAACATTCACCAGATGGCGCCTTTATACTACGAACAACTCTTCGCTCAACATTTAGGCCACACAAACATCGCCGTAATTTGCTAGAGGTGTTCTCGTGTGAGCACAATTGGAAATACACAACAGACTTTTTTTCGCGCGTCAGCATACTGACGCGCGATATTGATGTAGCAAATCTGTCCCTCTGTCCGTCTGTCCGTCCGTCCGTCCGTAACGTTCCGGTATCAGATGAAAACGGCTTAACATAGGCCCTATCGTCATAGTTTTTTTTCACCATACGGTAGCCCAATCATTCTGTATTCATCAGCATCAAACATATTCACAAAATTCCGACGGGGTCACCCCCTGCCTGGGCGCTAAATACAGGTGGGGTATAAAAATTTTTGCGATTTTCTACCACTAAGTCGCTATATCTCGCAAACGATGCAAGATATCGCCATAGTTACTATGGAAGGTGAATAGGAACTCGTATGCGATCTATCAAATGGTGCCATTTTCAATGACCTTGAACGAACCCTGACCCCGTTTTCAAAGTTACACCACTCTGACGCTAAATATCTCACAAACGGCTACATATACGGCCATAGTTACTATAGAAGGCGAATAGGAAACTGCATCCAATATTTTGGATGGCACCAATTTCAATGATCTCTAACCCAGATTTCAATGTCACGGTATTATTCAACGTCAAATAACTCGAAAATGGTACAAGATAGAGCTATATTTACAATGGCCGACCAACAGAAAGTCGCATGTGGTCTATCGAACGGCGCCATATTCAATGACCTAAGACCTCGACGACCCCTAACCTGGTTTTCAAGGTCACGCCATTATTTGACACTGAATATCTCACAAATGGCTACAAATACGGCCACAGTTACTATAGAAGGCGAATAGGAAACCGTACCCAAGCTTTCGAATGGTACCACTTTCAATGACATTGAGTGACCTCTAACCCCGATTTCAAGGTCACGATATTATTCGACGTCAAAAAACTCAAAAATGGCACAAGATAGAGCTATATTTGCAATGGCCGACCAATAGAAAGTCGCATATGGTCTATCGAACAGCGCCATGTTCAATGACCTTGAACGACCCCCAACCTGGTTTTCAAGATCACGCCATTCTTTCACACTGAATATCTTACAAACGGCTACAGATACGGTCATAGTTACCATGGAAGGCGAATAGGAAACCGTACCCAAGCTTTCAAATTTTACCACTTTTAATGACCTTCAGTGACCTTTAATCCACATTTCAAGGTCACAATAGTATTCAACGTCAAATAACTCGACTACTACAGTACTACTAAGTCGTGTATGATCTATCCAATGGTTCTCTTTCCAGTGACCTTGAATGACACTTAACCTAGATTTCAAGGTCACGGTGTAATATTTATGCATATAGATGCCCCCAGCGTATTGTGTGCGCAGCTTACGCGCGATCTGTTGGCGATAGCTAAGTTCTTGTTATATACCTCCACCATGTCATACTGGTAAACGTAAATGTCATTTTAACAATGTTTCTGTAATTCAGCGCTTTGCCTATAACTGGAAATAGCAATTAACGAGACTGGAGTGACTAGAATGCGAGAAAACCTTCCAGTGGCCGGACTCCGCTCAGAGGAGCTTGAGCCCGGTACACCTTGGCGCAAGTTCCCCCCCCCCCCCCCCCCCCCCCCCCCCCTTCCCCTTCTCCCTCCCCTTCTCCCTCCTTTCCCCTCCCCTCCCCTTCCTCTCATTTCCGCTCCCCTTAGAAGTAGGCCCCCTTATTGCGGCTAGGGGGTCTGGGGGAGCGCTTTAGCTCCCCCAGCGGGTCCGGGCGGAGCCCGGCCGCCAAACGGTATTCGGTGAATTTCAGGCTAAAAATTTCGCCTTTAGTAGCAACGATCTTCAGAAGCTTTTCAGGAAATGAAACATCAAATTATGACCGTCATGTTGGATGCCTTCTCGTAGCGTTTTCGCAGAAACTTAGGGGGAGTGCATTAATAATTAATGCACTCCCCCTCTAAGTTTCTGCAAAAACGCTTCCCCCTACTTTTTCCATGGTGCATTTGGCTCCATCGTTTATATGTTGTAGACGCCCCTGCTGGCAACAAAGTTGAATTCAACACTTTGTTGAAAGTCATGTGATGCCGAAACCGGCAACAAATCGGCAACGTTCAACTTTGTTGCCGGTTTTCGGCAACAACGTGAATTCGACAGCTTCTCGCGGTCGACTTTGTTGCCATTGCCAGTGTACGGGGCCAAAGCCACACGGTCGACTTTGTTGACTTTCAACAAAGTCGACCGTGTTGAACGCCAGTGAGTGCAGTGCTCCTGCAACCCACCCCAGCTGGCGGGGAGGGGCTCCCTGCCCTCGTCTCCAACTACCCCAGCCACCGCTCTCGGTCATTCGGGCCTTGCTGCGTCTGTCCGTGCCTGAAAGTTTTTCCAGAAATAGCAGCCTCTGCCTACTCACGTTCTTGATCAAACAGGCGAGTCTTCGATGCTTCTGACAGTGGCAAGACTGGGTGAATTCAAACCTGTCGACAAGGAACAGCAGTCACATTGTGCCATATCTGCCAGCGGTGACCAAACGCACTGTTAAAGGTTTTTATCGCGCGTCAGCACACTGACGCGCGATATTGATATAGCATTTCTGTCCGTCTGTCCGTCCGTCCGTGACGTTCCGGTATTAGATAAAAAATGGCTTAACATGTCGTCATAATTTTTACAAGATACGGTAGTCCAATCATTCTAGTTTTACCAGCATCAAACATCTTCACGACATTCCGACGGCGTCACCCCCTGCGGGGGCGCTAAATACAGGTGAGGCATGAAAATTTCGCGATGTTCTACCAATAAGTCGCTATATCTCGCAAGCGATACAAGATAGCGCCATAGTTACTGCGGAAGATGAATAGGTAATATATACTCGTATTTATTACCTATATATTACTCGTATGCGATCTATCAAATAGTGCCATTTCCAATGACCTTGAACGAACCCTAACCCTAACCCTGTTTTCAAGGTCAAACCTCTCTTTGACGCTAAATATCTCAAACGGCTACAGATACGGCCATAATTACTATAGAAGACGAATAGGAAACCGCATCCAAGCTTTTGAATGGCACCAGTTTCAATGACCTTGAGTGATCTGTAAGCCAGATTTGAAGATCACGGTATTATTCAACGTCAAATAACTCGAAAATGGTACAAGATAGAGCTATAGTTACAATGGCGGACTAATAGAAAGTCATACATGGTCTGTCGAACCGAGCCATTTTCAATGACCTTGAACGACCCCAAACGCAGATTTCAAGGTCATGCCATTCTTTAACGTTGAATATCACCGTTGTTCCATCATGGTGATTTTTAATGATTATCTTCTCACCGTATTCGTTCTTTCTACGATATACTTGGTGTGTTGCACGCATATCATGTAAAATCAATAGTGCAATATTTTTGTGGCAGGTTACATAGGATCTCATGGTAAATTAATTAATTATCGCTTTTAACGTGAAAATTCGGTAACATTTTTGGGTATTCAAATTTCACAACGTAGTGTAGCAACATACTGCAGGTGAGATGGAAATCTTTGTGATGTGTACATATATATTTTTTTACGAATCAATTGGTAAAAGAATTTTGAAAATCGGTCCCCATTTGCCAAAGTTATTATTAAACATCAAATAGCTTCCTTTTTGTGACTTTGTGACATAGTAGATCACTGCGCCAAAAAGTGTGAAAGTTGTTTTTGGCGACAACCGAGGTAACCAGCATTTCAAGCATTGCACGGTGTGCGATGGGCAAAGGACGAGGTTTGCTGTGTGTGCACCACATGTTCGATTTTTTCTGCGCCAAGGTAGAGCTTATGCGATCAGGTTCGTCTGTCGTTCTGTCTGTGTGGAGGTAAAGTAATCAGCCGATTTCATTGAAACTCGGTGTTATTATTGCACGGACCTCGGAAGAACTGATTAACTTTTGGTGGTGATACGGTCTTGGATACGGATCACGGCTCACTTTTCCACTTTGCTCACCATTGCAGAATAGGGGATTTTATGACATTTATCAGCACTTCTCATACAGTCACCGGCTGATTTTCGCAACATTCGACAAGGTACGTAGTGAATCCACAACATTTGAGAGCGATCAAACAGACATCCGGACCCGAATCCGGATTAATCCTGAAATCTGGATTCAAATCCTGGATCATTTTTGGTTGAGATCATGGCCTTGGCGGAGGTATAGGCCCCTACGCTGTCTGAGTTCAAAATAGGCCCAATCATAGCATCAAGTTTCAATGAAATCGGCTGATAACTTTTGCAGTAATTCTGCTCACTGATAGAATGAACGAATCACAGACAAACCGACGCTTACTGGTTTTGACACAATACACGAACGTGACAAACACCCAGATAGACACGCAGACAGACACTGCACGCTACATATGCCATCAAGGAAGGAAATGAAGTAAGGAAGGAAGGAAAAAAGGATCCTTTATCACCGATCCGTAAGTGTAATTTGCAGCTACTCACCAGATGGCGCAACTGAGTAAGCGCAGATAACCCAGCTGCAGGGGTCGGGACGTCGCCGACGTCGGATAGGCATCGGTTGTTATTTTTTTCACAAATCAGTGATCCTAATCTATTTGCGTTTCGAGCGGATTGGTCCAGATCCGACGCGCTGTGTATAGTGTATTGTATTGTGTATTGTGTATTGTGGCATTTGCATTTGCACAGGCATTTGCCACTGGCGAAAAATTGGGCAAATTTGGTCGTTCCCAGCTCTTTATCGCAAATTCCCAAATATTGGAGGAAAACCTATCGCTCTCCCACAGACATGAAATAACTGAAAGCATGTCCATAGGCTGTAGGCAATTTACAAAAAGTATGTTTTAAGCATTTTGTAAGGGAAAATAGGCAAAAATACGAAAATTCGGGAACTTTAACCCCATAGCTCCGAAGCCGTACGTCGTAAGCCTACAAAAAGACTCACCAGAGGTGGGCAACTCTCTGGTCCTTGAACTACAACTTAGAGTGACCAGTATCGCTCTGCAATGCATCCCCCGGGCTGTAGGTTCGTGAGCTATGAAGGAATCTGTTTGACCCCTTCGGTTTGGAGTTTTTGGGGTAAGTAGCACCTGAAAAGAAAAAAATCGAAAATCTCTGCGAAAGTCTTCATCAATTCACATGTCGTGGGACAATTTGGTAAAAATCTGCTGTTGGTAAATGTCCAAATTAATGTTGTTCGGTTTACGGAACAAGAAGCCCGGCTCCGCCAGAGTCGTCCAAACCCCCATTTTGCAGACAAAATTTCCTAAACGTTATCCCCCTTTCACCTGTACACATGTACCAAATTTGGTCCAGATCGGTTTGGGTTTGCTGGAATTCTTCACGAACGATTAATTTTTCGGACCCCGAAACGGTCCAAAGTGATTACATCATTACAATTACATGTAAGCCTGTATAGCTTTCACCGTCAATGTAGCTACAGTGTAGCGGTAACACGTTGGACTTGATCAACATAGTTACTCTACGCTAGGCCCGGTTAGTCCCTGAATGGGTGACCGTCCTTGGACGGGTAAACGACCTCTGCGCAGAACCGGGCATCGAGCCCTACTCAGCCTGAGCCCACCCTCTGTGACAGGCAGGAATGAGTACCCGGCGAAAGCTGGGGAAGTAAACAGGTACATCGCGCGATACACCAACCCGTCTCCGTGGTGCTGGTGCCTGGCTGAACGGCTGGCTAGCGGAGATTAGCTATACAAATTCACCGTTACTTTACTTTACATATTTTACAGAAATTCCGCGAGGATCGTTCGTGCATCCACTTGTAATGAATATTTTGGCCAGAAACTTTTTGCCGCAGACCAAAAGTGTAGGAAAAGATGGGTTGGCGCTGGAGTCCATTCGCTTTGCTATTGCTTTACGTTACTCGAGCAGTCTCCAGATGGCGTCACCGACTATATGTACATGGAGACAGACAATAGGGGTGTTTGCAGTAACCTTGTCGCCTACGGGCTCGTTGTTTTGATTATTGCTATTCACTTTCCGACACGATGCGGCAAATAAAAAGAAAAAAGAAACTTAGCTATCGCTAACAGGTCGCGCACAGCATCATATAACAGTCATTCTGCTTGAATACAACAGTCGAAATAAATAATAATTGCTCACATATCACGTCGTACCGTTGTAATTGACTTCGTAGTTTGCACATTATATTATATGCTGTGTATTTGACATTTGATATCATTCTTTCTTTTAGAGCGTACTCCGCTGAAGCGTTGCTGTGTCCACAATATGTCGCCATTCGTCTCGAGTAGTGGCCTTTCTCCAGCCAGTCGCGAGGCCAAAGTTCAGAGGGCCAAGGTCTGCCTCAATTGCACGGAGCCAAGTCTGGCTAGGTCTTCCTGCTGGTCGCTTCCAGTCGGGCGGTACTTGGAGAACAAGGACTTCCAACATTTCTGCTAGCAAAGAAACAAGCATTTGTTATACAGACAATAATACCGTCTGACATGACATTCAAAGGTCACTCAACGTCATCAACAATGTCATCCTTCGATAGATCGCCTGGAATTTCTGTCACAAACACGGAAAATAGGCTGCACTTATTTTCAAAGAAAAACTGCTGAAATGACCTTGAAGATCCATTAAGGTCATTAGGGATGGTACAATTCAATAGGCCATTACTTTCTGTTAGTGTTTTGTAGGATCGTTTCGTATCGTTTCTGAGCTATTCAACGTCGAATAATGGCGTGCCCTTGAAATCTGGGTTAGGGTTCACTTGCCCTACGATTTTGTGCACCATCTGTATATTGCTAAACTCTGCAGACCCCGAGCTATCTTTTTTTGTCGCTGATAGTGAGGGTCTATTTTTATTAACTTCCACACAGCCCCAGCGATCCTCGGAAAAAGCTTTATAGGGTAAGATAGTGTGCTACGGTCGTTCAAGGTCATTAAAGGTTGTCGAAATTGGTACCAGTCGAAAACCCATATGCGACTTCCTATTAGTTTTCCGTTGTAACTGTATGCCTATCTTCTATAGTTTACGTGATATGACGATTGATTGGTCGAAAATCGGCGTCTTTTTCGCCATTTTTACCCACCCCGCTTTCGTTTGAAGCCCTTGCAAGGGGCTTCCCTGGGACCAGGATATGAAAGTTGGTGTTAAAATACTGGAAATCCTGTGCTACCGATGGCGAAAACTCATGATCCTTCGGTTCTCAGTTTTGACGCATTACCAGCGTGGGACAACCGGACAGACGAACAGACATGCCGCGTATCGCTAAATTAATTCGAGGAAAACGTTCGACATTGGCGTGCCTACCCAGTGGCCTCGGCACGTGCGTGGAACAGCCTGCCATCGTCTGTCAGAAATGCACCGTCGCTGACGACGTTCCGTCGCGAGCTGAAGACTCTACTTTTCCGGTCGTCGTTTGACAATGACTAAGCGATCGTGATTGTACTGCACAGTATAACTGTTGTCTGCCCGCGACTACTGAGTGTCGGCGATTCTGTCGTTTTGTTTGCTTTTTTTTCTTTTTAATTTTGTACGGTGCCTCTGCAATGTCTTTGACGTGATAATGTCACCTTAATCAGTACACTGTTACTTACTTACGTACTTACTGACTGTAGAGTTTTATCTCTATCCGACTGTAAGTACAGCCTTAGTCCACTCAGTCAAACCCAAATTGACTGAGTAGGACGAAATCGAATTCGGTGAACGTTCAAACTGAGTTGTATATGGCATGTATGGTATTCATTAGGCGTATTGTTACGTATAAAATATTTATTAACAAACAATTAAAACATGCAAATGTTACAATAAGGCTGGCA
>Ga0209149_1001753_pt1 | contig 11445 bp, 7 predicted proteins | sample WorMetTyACAVOLI2_FD_187423 | JGI IMG/M metagenome (GOLD analysis project Ga0209149, IMG submission 187423) | Marine gutless worms symbiont microbial communities from Max Planck institute for Marine Microbiology, Germany - Olavius algarvensis... ...
GCAGCCACAGCAAAAAGCTGCGGGAAAGTGAAAGTGAGTCCCGCAGCAGTAAAGTCGTTTGACAGGCGCGGTGTCAGTTGTAAGAACGCTCGAACAGTTCAGTTTTCAGGCGGCGTCGAAAGATGTCCAGTGACTCGGAAGTATGGTTGCCAATGGTTGAGCACTGCATAGCCGGCACCAGAACTTCAGCTGTGGATGCAGAATGTAGTCGACGACGTGAGTCTACGTCTGACAGCGGCTGGATCAAATCAGACAGATAGCAAACACTAGAAGCTTTTACAATGTGGATGTGGAGATGAGTGAGTAGAAAATGTTAGGTTGGTAGATAAAACCACTGATGAGGCAGTACTGAAAATACTAAACGAACACACACAACTACTGAGTGCCACATGGCAACGTTTTTGCGACATTTAGTAAAAGACTAAAGTAACATAAATCTTCAGCTGACAATTAGTAAGGTTGATGATTTATGATGAGTAGTGGTATTTGGTCGTTTGGCTGCCTTGGTTGCTTAGTTGGCTATTCCACTGGGCTACAGTGCATAATGGCTGTGTGGCCATCGGACTGCAGAGATCCATGGTTCAAATCCTGGGCCCTGTGGCTTGTTAATTCGTAGTCAGTACATATTCAGAGATTAATATCTTTGGCAGGCACAGAGTGGTCTATCCGTGTCCTCTTAAATCTGTGACAAGGCACTAAAACTGGGTTTAAGGGTGCCCGGACCTATAATGCGAGCCAACGTTGGGATAACAGATAAAGCCGGCACTAAGCAGTGCTCGGCCTCAGAAAAACCCATCGTACAGGCCTACCTCGTTAAACAATAGGCGCAAGGCTCTTCTGTTTCTCCTCCTGCTCCCTCACACACACTATACACCTCCCTCACACACACTACACACATGCACTGCCAGCAGAATGGCAGTAGCCGTGCATCACTTACACCTGGATATACTCCCCTACCTTCCTTCCTATTGTGGCAGACATGTGCAATGAGCCAACATTGAAAGGGCCTCAGCATTGTTCGTGGCAATCTATGCCATGGCAGCCCAGATGCACGCCATACATAACAAACGATGTCCGGCGTACCTTGCTGACGTCGTGCAGCCCGTCGGAGTGGCATCAACGCGAACTGGTCTCTGTTCTGCGGACAGTAGCAGCTATTCCTTACCACGCCTGAATACCAGAGTAGGAGAGCGTGCTTTTGCTTACTCGGGTCCTGCCACCTGGAACCAACTACCCAAAAGCATCTGCATGCTGCAAACTACATCTTTCAAACACAAACTCAAGACATTTTTCTTCGAACAGTGTTATAACTCTGCAGACTGTTTTTATTATTCACTAATTTTAATTTTATAGACAATGTAATGCACCTATGTCTGTGGCCACACTGTAATAGGCGCACTGTAAATTCGGTGATGATGATGATGATTGACGATGATGATGATTGACGATGATGATGATGATGATGATGATGATGATGTATGGTAGTATTTGGTGATGTATTATTAAACTGAACCCACACGGACTCTGCGATCTTCCTCTTCTTTTCAACTCTCTGTTTCACGACTCAACCTTGAATTTGGCTCGCGTGCATTTCGATCCTCAGCACCAAAAATCTGGAATTTATTGCCTGCTAGTATCCGTAATTCTCCATCAATCCCTACATTTCGTCGGCATCTAAAAACACATTATTTTCAATCAGCTCATGCTAACCCCTAATGACCACCCACTTCCAACGCGCCCTGATTCTTTATAGATGTTGGCGCTTTATAAATCATTTACTTACTTACTGATTATTTAGTTATTACTGTGTAGGACGGACCAAGCTGGAACCGGTTGCCATTGTCGTCCTGTCGGTCATTATGTCGCTAGCATCAATCCAGATGATACGACAGTCAGTCGAGAGGATTGTGGCATACGCACAGTACGACATTGAGAGTGCTTCAAGACGCAATGGCAGCATGGTGCTATGTGTGCCGATTGACGAGATGGAGGACTATGTGCCGTCGGGCACTGACAGTCGGCCGGTGTTTGAAATCGACAGCATAGTCATCTGCGTAGTTACTGTAGGTCAGTACAACATCTGTCGAGCATCGCATGCCCGCTGTCTGTATTTACGAGAGATTTAGCCAGTGCTAACAAATCATCCTCAGCATCAACAGTGTCTGGTCTGTAGCCAATAGCAGTGCGCCCTCATGCACGCCAACTCTGAAAGTAGCTTTGCTATGCAGTAAGCACATATGTATGCTTATGTGGGGTTTTCCATGTTGAGGCTTTGCACAACACGTTTTCAGGCCAGGTAGGGTTAGGGATAGTAGTCCTGTGACCAGGGTATTAAAGTTGGTCTAAAAAACTAGCGTCCTTGGGCTACCTGATGGTGAAATGTGTGTTATATTTTTGACATATTACCAGCGTGTCACGGACAAACATAACGCCTGTAACTACATCGTGCTGCAGCATAGCTGAGTGTGACAAATTATTAAATTTTCAGCGTGTTGCTCTGAATACTTGCGAATATTGACATATGATGTGCCATCGGAGGATTTGTTTGTTGCTTTATTGGAAGTATTGTGGCAAGACGGATGGACATATTGAATTACTACAGGGTTTGGCTGCAGCTAATGCCACACTGTGTGAGATGGGGGATTAGGCACAAAAGTTACCAAATTTTGCTACACCAACTGCCACTGTGGCGAAGCCGTTTGACAGACGGTGTTGCCGATGTGGACCGGAAACCGCTGCAGATCCAAAACTGTGTGCTGACACAACTGGCCTTGTACAAGAACAAATTCAGTTTAACAGCCCTTACTCCAGGTCAACCCGGTTGAGCCGAGACCACATCAGTTGAAAATACACATCACCCACTGTCTCTTCTTTCATCATCACTGTGAGATTGTTTACCTCTTACCAGTTTCCTCATTTTTATCGTGCGTCAGTATGCTGATTGCGCGATATTGATATAGCAAATATTTCTGTCTGTCTGTCCGTTATATTCCGGTATTGTATGAAAACGGCTTAACATTGCGCGATATTGATATAGCAAATATTTCTGTCTGTCTGTCCGTTACATTCCGGTATTGTATGAAAACGGCTTGATTGTTTTTTCACTATACGGTAGCCCAATCATTCTAGTTTTGTCACCATCAAACACCTTCTCTAAATTCCGACGGGGTCATCCCCTACAAGTATGAAAATTTTGCCATTTTCGACCAATAAGTCACTATATCTGGCAAACGATACAAGATAGCGTCATAGTTACTATGGAAAGCTAATAGGAACTTGTATGCGATCTATCCAATGGTGCCATTTTCAATGAACCCTAATCCTGTTTTCAAGGTCACACCATTCTTTGACGCTGGATATCTCACAAACGGCTACAGATACGGCCATAGTTAATATAGAAGGCGAATAGCAAACCGCACCCAAGCTTTCGAATGGCACCACTTCCAATGACCTTGAGTGACCTCTACGCCAGATTTCAAGGTCACAATATTATTCAACGGGAAATAATTCAAAAATGGTACAAGGTAGAGCTATAGTTACAATGGCAGACCAATAGAAAGTCATACATGGTCTATTGAACCGCGCCATTTTCAATGACCTTGAACCCAGATTTCAAGGTCAGGCCATTCTTTGACGCTGAATATCTCTGAAATGGCTAAAGATACTGCCATACTTACTATGGAAGGTGAATAGGAAACCCGTACCCAAGCTTTCAAATGGTACCATTTTTAGTGGCCTTGAGTGACCTCTAACACACATTTCAAAGTCATGATAATATTCACCATCAACAGTCGTTTATGATCTATCCAGCTGTTCCGTTGCCAGTGACTCTGAGTGACCCTTAACCTAGATTTAAAGGTCATGGGATAATTATCTCTAAATGCCCTCGACGTATTGTGTGTACGCAACTGACGCACGATGTGTTTGCGATAGCTAAGTTCTTGTTTACAGTCTAGTGCATCAGATGCATACAAATGCAAACACTATGAGTCATTGTCAACAACTTTTTCCCAGTCTTCGTAGGTCTACCTCTAGGTTGAATGCCTTCTATCAGGCATAAGTCAAACGTCTTCTTACCCAGTCACCCTCATCCTTTCTTAAAACTGGCTTTGTACTGAATGCTTACACACCAAGTGCTTTAATTGTGGTCTATACTTTTGTTGCCATGTGGCGAATGCAATGCACATATATTGCCAAATTTCTGTAGTTTTTTTGTTACGTATGTAGGAATTATTATAGTTTATTTGGTAAAACTGGATGCATGTAGCATATTGTACTGTGACGGTTTGTAGGTGTGAAGTTCCTTCTATACATAGTTTGTCGGCGAGTACCAAACCCGATGTGCCGAGCGTTGGCAAATGATCATCGTAATGATGTAATATCTAACACGGCTGCTGTTGCTTGTGGAATTATAGGTAAGATTTTTATGTTCTTAGCAGAAAAGGCTTTTATGAATATACACTGTGTCTAAAAAAACCAGACCACTATGATTAATATGACATAACTTCACCAGTTCACAACATTTACTAACTATTTTTGGTCTAAAGAAAACCGGACTGCTACGATTACTATGCTATAACTTTACCAATTCACAACATTTAATAATCATTTTTGGTAGGGATAGACCTTCTTAGAGTTCTTATTATATCCACGGCCCTTTAGGTGATGAAAATATATTTGCTGTTTTGTATGTGTCACTTTGCTAAGGGCCTTACACACTGTTATAAAACAACAGTTTTTTTACATTTATATTTGCAGTTTTTCTACTAAATTTACTTTACACATATTGTTTCAGCTAATTCTGTCGTCCATTTCTATGGCAAGGCTGTAAATTCATCTGGCTAGCTGTGCGTATAATGTGCCAGTACCACAGTTAGTAAATTACCGGTATACAGTTGTTCAACTCCAGCCAAAATGCAGCCTCTTACATAAGAATAACATCCGGGAGTTACATGCCTGTACGTCCAATGAGAAATTTCTTGTTTTCAGTCCGTCAGAGTATTTAGTTTCAATTTTGACCTCATCGCCGTTATTGTCATGTCATGCTAAGTTCTTGTTATTCTTAAAACTAGCTTTGTACTGAATGTTATTGTTTCAGCTAAATGCTGTCGTCCATTTCTATGGCAAGGCAATTCTCAATTGATATGGTAAAAAGTTTTTAAAATGGCTTAGAACCAGCTGTGCAGTTTCTATTACACCAGCTGTGCAGTTTCTATTACAATAATAGCAACTTGACACATCTTAACAGTGAATTTCTGGGCTGACTTTGAACGTGTTGTCGACAGGGCAATAAACACGTGGCAAAATGATTGTGGGCCATGTGTCAAGGCCGAAAGACTGCACTTCGAACACTTGTTATAACTTTTGACATCGCACACTGTTCTGATAGAAACATTGTTTCAATCAAAGATTTAACTTTTCTGTTCATAATGCAGCATAAACTGGAATGACGTGCAGTTCAGGATTGCTATATGGTAGCCGCTTCAGCTGGTGCACTGCTGCAAAAACAACTGTCTTCTAACATTGAGATTTAATTAAGAATATTGAACACAGATTATCTCACAAATGATTCAATATTAACAGAATTGGGCCTGGAAAGAGAGTTAATGGGAAGAGTGGCAAAGCTGAAACTACAATATTTTGGCCATATTACTCGGGGAAGTGCAGGACAGTTGGCACTTACAGTCCTAGAAGGAATCATGGAAGGGCTACGGCATCAAGGCAGACCGAGAAGACAGTGGATACACGACATTGAAGAGTGGACTGGCTGTGAGTACATTCAGCTAAAGAAGATGTCACAAGATCGAGCACAATGGAGAAGAAAGATATCGGAGTGGTCGTCTGCTGTCGCCAACCCTCATCGAGGAAGGTCGACAAGTGAGTGAGTGAGTGAGTGCTAAAATAGCATATTCACAGCGGTGTAGTTTTTTTGAGTCACAGACCGTCAAGTCGCTACTGTTGTTATGGAACTGTGCAGCTGGTTTTAAGCCATTTTAAAAACTTTTTTATCGTAGTCAATTGAGAATTGAATACCAAAAATAATTAGTAAATGTTGTGAATTGGTAAGTTATAGTAATCGTATCGGTCCAGTTTTGTGAGACACTGCTGTATTTCTTGATTAGTATCCTAGCTTTGTTACAGTGGAAATCCCCACTTTTTGTGAGTAGATGTAAAGTCATGCTAGACCTTTTTTGTAATTGGTATAGTTGAGGATTAATTCGTTGCTGCAAAGTACTCAGGGTGACCACTTGTCTGGAAAACCTGGAAATGTCCGGGAATTGACAGCTGTCAGGGAAATGTCAGGGATTTTACTAAAAGTCAGGGAAATGTCAGGGGAAAAATCTTTTCAGGGAAAAGTTGCCTAAAACTGTTTATTGTAAGCTGCATATTTGCATCCATGCAGGTATTTAGTAGGAGTCTATTTTGTGTTAAATATTAGATATATGGTTTTGGATCATGCACTGTTGCATTCCTACCCCCACCACTGACAGTAACAGTAGTACAGGCATGATATGAATAGTTAGTTAGTTAGTCAGTACATTTCCAAGGCGCCAGTTCATAAGTCACCAGCGCCGCGACCCTTAAACAAACAAATAAGTTTTCAGCAGCTTTCGGAAGATTGATGGTGACAGTGACGGATCACGGATGGCAGGAGGAAGGCTGTTCCAGACACGCAGTCCGGCGACGGCAAATGCTCTGTCTAACACTTAACATGCCAAGCGCTGTGGAGGAGTGCCGCGAACCGTCAGGGAAATTTCAAAGGATTTCACATTGTCTGGAGAGTGGTCGCCCTGAATACTACTTAATCGCCGGATAAAATTTTTACTGTGCCTGCTGTGTGACTTGTTTGCAGCATACAAATTATGGAAGTATGCTGATCCTATTGGTGCCATTGTTATCTGCATATACATTCTAGTCAGCTGGTTTCATATGGGCTGTGGTAAGTTCAGATGAATATTATGTGGGTGCAGCATGTTGTAATGTCAGGTAGCAGTATTTCAGTATATTGTTGGTATTAGACGAAGACTATCGAGTACTGTTCGGCCCACAGCCCCCGTACTGCTTGCTGATTATGTCACCACAGAAAACGGGCTAAAAAATGGCGTCCACTGCAGACTGTAATCTCTGAGATAACCACCGCTATTCAATCGCAAACTTTAACTTCAACTTGACAGTAATACGTTTGCAGCAGTTAAATATTCTTTCGTGCACGGCTAAATGACTTTCGGAAACGATTTGTTTTAAGAGTGAACTTACTTACTTACTGTTTGTTGAGTTGATTTTTTGTCGTACATTCGTATGATAGCAGTAGTAACGGTTTTTTGAGGACATTGGGTTAACGTTTCTGAAAGTTCTGCTACCGGCTGACCCGGCCTGTCTCGGATAAAGAGCTGTTAAACAGTTGTTGTTGTTTGAGACAATATCTCCTGGCTCGTGTTATTGGTAGGTGTCATATGATACCTGTTGTCACCCAATGTTGTATGTTTGTGTAACAGAACAGATCAAAATGTTGACTGGGTATACAGCACGGCCAGACTTTCTCAAGAAGCTAACGTGGATCGCCGTCAATCACCACCCGAAGGTGACGCACGTCGACACCGTGCGCGCGTTCCACTTCGGCAACAACTTCCTCGTCGAGGTTGACATCGTGCTGCCGGCCGATATGACCCTGCTGGAGGCACACGACATCGGAGAGTCGTTGCAGAGACGACTTGAGCGGCTGAGCGAAGTCGAGCGGGCATTCGTACATCTTGACCATGAGGTCGAGCATCACCCTCACTCAGAGCATAAAGTTGTCTGATGACAAGCTGTTCTTGGTCTGCTGTCATGTGACTCAGTTCAATAGATTAACCATGCCGTGTTTGGGATTGTTGCACGTGCTTTGTGGTGAATTGAAGGGGACAGTCACCCTCAAAAGTTATTCAGCTCCCCGTCTCCAGTAACCGAGTACGGTCATTTTATTATCATCCGTACTCAGAGCACGTGTGAATCCTTTCCAGTGCAGTGTTAATTTTTGTCAGTTTATACAATTGTCTTGTTGAGTGGATTTTTGTTTTGAATGTTGCCGTCATTTCATACTATTAAGTTAACTGAATCCTGCCCCCTGACAAAACTGAATGGTGGCTTATTTCGGCTACACTCTGCGGGGACGCTGTTTCGTGGCTGACCAATTATGGTAAATGACACGCATACGAGAAGAAGATTAAGTTAACAGTTAATCATAACTTCACCTTATGACGGCTGTGTAAAGCTTTGCATTGTGGTGGTAAATCACGTCAGTGTATTTTAACCCATTATCGGGCTGATTCTGTTTCAAATGCTGCTATTACCTTGTGATGATTTGAAGTCAGCTATCACCCATAAAGTCATATTTGTAATCCGTCGACTGCATTTGGATCAGAAATTCATGTAGATCGTAATTCTCGGCATCAAAGTGTCAGTCCTTGTCCTCGTATTATATCCCATGTTCTTATTTTCTATCTACATGCTTTGTCACTGGACCAGGTTAAGCCAGGGTATATACTGCGTTCGTCAGTACGGCATATATCATACCGCTGACTACACAACTTTGCAGGGTTGATATGATTTTGTTCTCAATTCTGCTGTTACCTGACAGTGTCACTTTGAACTAATGATCTTGTTGACTTATGTCTTGTGTCTGCATGCTTAGATCACAATACTTGTCAGTGGTATTGTGATCTAAGCATTTAGTTTATTACTTGTAATGCACAGGTAGGTTGTTTTAGCTATACCTGTAGTACAGTGACTGATACAGCCTAATAAGGCAATCACAGGGTGTTCGCTTGTCTGGAAAACCTGGAAATGTCGGGGAATTTGACAGCTGTCAGGGAAATGTCAGGAATTTTACTAAATGTCAGGGGAAAAAATCTTGTCAGGGAAAGATTGCTTAAAACTGTTTATTGTAAGCTGCATATTTGCACCCATACAAATACTTAGTACTAGTACGGGGATGATATGAGTAACACTTAACACGTCGAGTGCCGCAGAGGAGTGACGTGAACCATCAGGGAATTGACAGGGAATTTCACATTGTCTGGAGAGTAGTCACCCTGCAGTCAAGTTGTGTGTTATTCGTATCCACTATTTGTAGCAGTTGCAAGTGTTACGTTTCTAGCTTGAACCAGAGCCGCGAGTTATAAGTGATTTGCGTAAGTTCCTCGGATGACCTTCTGAAGATGTCATTACGTTTTCATGTAAATCAAGTGATTATGAACTCAAGAACTTCCTGAGTTAACTTTTCTATGTTTATGACCTTCTTTGCACTTACAATAAAGTTAGGACAAACTTTAGAGTACAAAAAGATGTCTTAGGATTTTCGTAAGTTGCAGCTTTCTTAAGGTCGTAAGAGTGACTTACGATTTTTTTATAAACTTCAGATATCACTGTGCTAGTATTATACTGTTATGCATTTTGGATATTATTTATATTTTGATTTCAGGGTGACCGCTTGTCTGGAAAACCTGGAAATGTCAGGGACTTTGACAGCTGTCAGGGAAATGTCAGAGATTTTACTAAAAATCAGGGAAATGTCGGGGAAATAATCTTGTCAGGGAAAAGTTGCCTAAAACTATTTATTGTAAACTGCATATTTGTGTCCATACAGGTATTTAGTCGGAGTCTATTCTGTGTCAAATATTAAATATATGGTTTTGGATCATGTACTGTTGCATTCCTACCAACAGTCATACAACACTGACAGTAACACTAGTGCGGGAATGATATGAGTAACACTTAACATGCCGAGTGCCGCGAACCGTCAGGAAATTTCACGTTGTCTGGAGAGTGGTCACCCTGTGAACTTATTTGCATGTGCAAGTAATCTAATGTAATTTGATGGATGGTGACAGAGGTATGCTGTCTGTGAGAAGTAAAGGCCCATTTATAGCGACACATCTCAACTCAACTGAACTAAACTCGACAGCGTGAACAACAGTTGACTCAGTTTGTAGGTCGTGACGTCATAAACAAAAACACGACTGACTTGGCTGTATGCTGTTCAACTGGGTCGGTTGAGTTCAGTTGAGTTGTGTCGCTATAAACACCCCTTAACTTTGCTGTTAACACGTGGAGTGTGAGAGGTTTATAAACTGTGTTTATGCTAATGCAGTGGACTTACCATTCCTAACTAGTCATCTGTAGACGTGGCATCATTTTGACTCGTGATCTGACTGACATTGTTTGTCGCATTTCACATCAGTTAATAACTGCTGTAGGGCTGTGCAAATTAACGATTAGTCCTTTAAAATATTGTAGTTGTTAAAATTTGATTAACAGCACTTCATTCGTACTTATACTTTGTTTTTGCAGAGAAGCCAATGAAAAAAAGACTTTCTTGGTCACTTTTTATTCCAAAATTTAATTTATATACCTGTATTGTCAGTTATATACACACTCTTTACTTTTTATTGGTTTTCAAGTTGTACTGTATATCAACCACAAATTTATTGACATTTAGTAAAAGTCTAAGTTGTGTTTTGTTAAATCTTTTTTAATTGAACTTAATGATTCAATTCATAGTTTATGGAAAAGTTAACTACTAAAAAATTCAGTTGTTTTTTAAGTCCTAGATTATTGTCTCCTGTGTTTAGCATAATGTGTATCCCATTATTATGTTTGTGTGTCCTAAAGTGCCATGTTGCAGAATCCTGCGTTGTAGTGGCACACTGAATCATGTGATAATCGTGTGAACGGTTTGTGATTGTTATTTCTTTCGATTCTCACTCGTTAAAAACTGCGTCATGTTTTGTTGATTTTTAAACCGTGTTATTGTTGTTTGTGTTACTTGCGTTTTTGTGTTTCGATATCAGGTTTTTAAACTGCATCGTGACAAGCTCCCTTTTTGAATTTTGATCTTAGGGGCTGTATAGTGCAGATGATATTGCAGGGTTACCACTGACTTGGTGGTAGTGGCATGGCTTAGTGGTAAGGCATTGACCTCCATCAACGAAGTTGCTGTACGCCGGGCCCGGTTAGTACCAAGATGAGTGACCGTCTGTGCTCTAGTAAGCTATTTTGGCATGTAACCAGCCACCCAGGTCAACTCAGCATGGCCATCCCTCCATATGAAGGTGCAGTGAGTACCAGCTTAGGCTGAGAAGGTAACCATAGGTCTGACGTCGCACTGGCAGTGCATCACAGACAATAGTGGTTTACCTATCTACGAGCTGAATGGCCTATATCAGGGAGATGAGCACCCTGCCTACAGTACTAATGGAGTATGGCCCTCCTTCATCTTTTTTAAGCGCCTCACTTTACTTTAGTAAAAGAGGCGCTTATTGAGATAGGCTGTGTCGTGACGTCGTTGGTGGTTGGTTGGTTGTCATGCGCGTGCACTGTGGCCAAACGGTGCATCCTAGGCCTATAGTTACTATGGAACACTAATAGGAAACCCTACCCCAGGAATTCAGTGGTACAAATTTCGAC
>Ga0209149_1001754_pt1 | contig 11440 bp, 11 predicted proteins | sample WorMetTyACAVOLI2_FD_187423 | JGI IMG/M metagenome (GOLD analysis project Ga0209149, IMG submission 187423) | Marine gutless worms symbiont microbial communities from Max Planck institute for Marine Microbiology, Germany - Olavius algarvensis... ...
AAGTCCAGAAACGCCCACCGAGGTAAGCAGTTAAAACTTCAGCAAAATTCACGTACAAATCCATAGCGTCGTCAGCAAATGAACGATCCAGCAGCAGCAGAACCTCCATGGCTATGACAGTGCCAAAAACGAGAGGAAAACATCAACTTTTTACAACAAAAAAAGCCCAAAATAGAACCACAGCTACGTCGTGTGACTCACGCGTAAAACGCGCACACACACAATGACTGCAAGATGGCTTTTACGGATAACAGGAAGATAATTGTGTGGTAAATGTTGATTAAATACACGCACACCGTGTTTAAAAAAACAACCCCTTTGATTATTTTGCATAACTCTTAGAAATATCAACTGATTTAAAGGAAAATTTCGGACAGTATATAGCTGAGGGAATGCTGAATCTATCTAGATATCGGAAAACAGTTTGTCTCTTTATTAAATATTCTTTGTTATTTCTGACAGAGGAAAGAGTTTTAGCGAACTAAACACTTAACAGAGACAAGAAGCTCAGCTATCGCGGTGCCTCGCGTTGTTGAGTACTTTGGTTAGTCGCTAAAGGCTGCACTAAGTAGAAAGATTAATATGGTGACTTTCGCAAATCTAGGCTCCGTCCGTCTACCAAGTTTGAAGTTCGTAGGCCTTCGCGTTCGGAAGATACGGTGCATTTAGTGTGTCAGCTGTATATCTACAACAGTTTCCCAGTTATTCGAACCACAATTGCAAAAAATCGTCATCTTTACTTACACCGGTCTTCATTTTTTTTGTTTGCTCTGGGGATGCCCCTGTGGCAATCACGCAAAACGTTGCATGAATGAAAAGACAACTCAGTGCTTGACAAACCCCTCGCAGCATATACCCATCTATCTTGAACAGTTTCCCAGTTATTCGAACCGCAAGTGCAAAAAATTGCCGTTTTTACGTACAGCAGCCCACATTTTTGTTTCTCCTGCAGACGACCCTGCGATTATCACGCAATATGTTGCATGGATGGAAAGAAAATACAATGCTTGTCAAACTCCGCGCAGCATGTACCCATCTATCTTCAACAGTTTCCCAGTTATTCGAGCCGCCAGTGCAAAAAAATCGCAGTTTTCACGTATCGCAGCCCACATTTTGTTTCCCCTGGAGACGGCCCTGCGATTATCACGCAATGTGTTGCATGGATGGAAAGACATTTCAATGCTTGTCAAACCCCTGGCAGCACGTACCCATCTATCTTCAACGGTTTCCCAGTTATTCGAGCCGCCAGTGCAAAAAATCGCAGTTTTCACGTACCGCAGCCCACATTTTGTTTCCCCTGGAGACGGCCCTGCGATTATCACGCAATGTGTTGCATGGATGGAAAGACATTTCAATGCTTGTCAAACCCCTGGCAGCACGTACCCATCTATCTTCAACAGTTTCCCAGTTATTCGAACCGCAAGTGCAAAAAATCGCCATTTTCACGTACCGCAGCCCACATTTTTGTTTCCTCTGGGGACGCCCCTGGGGCAATCACGCTAAATGTTGTATGGATGGAAAGAGAATTCGATGCTTACAAATTGTCTCGCAGCATGTACACATCTATCTTCAACAGTTTTCCAGTTATTCGAAACGCAAGTTCAAAAAATCGCCATTTTCACGTACCGCAGCCCACATTTTTATTTCCCCTGGAGACGCCCCTGTGATTATCACGCAATATGTTGCATGGATGGAAAGACAATCCAATGTTTGCCAAACCCCTCGCAGCATCTGTCTTCAATAGTTTCCGAGTTATACGATGGTTAAGTCAATGCGTAAGTCCAAAAATCGCTATTTTCACCACATTTTTGTTTTCCCTGTGGATGCCCCTGGGGTAATCACGCTAAATGTTGTATGGATGGAAAGAGAATTCGATGCTTACAAATTGTCTCGCTGCATGTGCCCAATAACTATTACCGTTTTTGAGATACAGCGAGATATTTGTGAAAAAATCGTTATTTTATCATACCCCCCTTGCATTCGACGCCCCCGTTAGGGGGGTTCCCGTCGGAATATCGGCACCCCCTTTTGGACGGAAAAGCTAGAATGGTGTTGCTACCCGATGGTGAAAAAATTTCGAAGATATGTTTATTCGTTTTGACGTGATCCACGAACGTGACAGACGGACGGACGGACAGACAGACAGACAGACACTACATGACAGCAAAGACCGCGCTTATGCATCGCATCGCGCGGTAAAAACCAACAAGAGTTTATCCATACTATGGCAATGATAATTATCTATGTCCAACAAATCACACCTCATGGATCGTCAAGAAACAACTGGACAACGCACATTGGTTAGACAACACTACAGCACCACGTTTCACAGTTACAATGAACTGTTTCTTCAAGTTCAAAAACTACCAACGCAACACATGTACGTAGCAACAGTTTATTCACTGACAGTGTCTGGTGCAAAAAAAGTTAAATAAAGCTATGGCACTATGTGTATCTAAATACAGGGTGAGCCAAATTAAACGGGGCCAGCTTACAATTTTGCTTGTAACAGCGAACGCGTTTACAAAATCAAATCATTTTTGGCAGGTATCAACTATCAACTACATAGAGCAACAAGTGACATAATGCTAATTATTAATGAAAGCGTAACACGCTAGACGGCGCCACGTCTATCATCACTTACGATGCAGGCTGATAGGCCTATTGCAAAGAAATTCGTGTTGTACTGCGGAATCCAGAAACTGTAACACGCGTTATTTTAGCAAAAACAAGTAGCTATTCCCCCAAAAAAAGATTACAGTACATTATAGATGCTAAAATAATTACTAACAAAAGCAGACGATTGTTTACCATAGAAGTAGTTTGTTAATAAAATCGTTTTAATGTATAAGTTATGAGTATAAGTAAAACCGCTAAAATGCTACTACAAAGAAAAATCACTAGCTTTAGTAGCACCCTCTAGCGAAAAGTATTAAATTTTATGCTTCTCAAAGTGCGTAAATGAACTGTTATTCCACCTGCCAACATTATCAAACTTCTCTAAAACGTGCTTTACCACTATGAAAGAAACTGCGTTGGCCCCCGTTTAATTTGGTCCACCCAGTGTATCATGCTAAACATTTGATAAATCACCTGCGGTATTGTATTAAACGCTATAAACACGGATTCAAATGCATTACTCAACTGCCATCAAATTACAGTTAGCCTACAGATAAGGTTGGTTGGTTGATGTTTAACGCAGTGATGTTAGGCCTTGGTCCTTAAGGCCAAAATCCAAGTCATTGGCCTTGGCCTTGGCCTTGACACCTCAAGTCCTTCCTTGGCCTTTGGCCTTTGCCTTGTGACCTAAGTCCTTGGCCTTGGTCTTGGCCTTGAGGGTGGTCCTTGGCCTTGGCCTTGGCCTTGAGGCCCTTGAATGCTTGCATCAGTAGGAGTATTATTATTAATGCACATGACAGAAATGTTTACAACACAATACTGCGGTATACATAATTCACGGACAGACGGACACACAGACAGACACCGCATGACGGCATAGGCCGCGCTTATGCATCGCATCGCTTGGCAATAGCTTTTTCGATTCCGGAGCTACGTGCGCACGTGGCCTTCTGTTTTTGTTATTGGCCTTGACATCTCGAGTCCTTGGCCTTGGCCTTGGCCTTGGGACCCAAGTCCTTGGCCTTGGGACCCAAGTCCTTGGCCTTGGGACCCAAGTCCTTGGCCTTGATACCCCAAGGCCTTGGCCTTGTGACCTGTGTCCTTGGCCTTGGGTCCCAAGTCCTTGTTAACATCGCTGGTTTAACGGCACTTTCAGCACAAAAAAGCTATATCGTGCCATGCGAAAAGTAAACGTTTGTTAAAGATATTAATTGTAGATAGGAAGCAAAAATACGTTGTTTGGGGTATTAGTTAAAATGTGAGAGACCTCGAAAGTTCGTATAATGAAAACATCAAAACAGTTCATATGAACTGCTTTTTTTAAAGGTTAACGAACCCTCATGCAACCGGTCTTTGTGGAGGTGTGCTACGGCCTGGCTAGCCAATTACTTGGCAAAATAGTCCGGAGTCCAGACGAACTCGGCTAACTGAAATAATACACAACACAAAAACCCCTGGTTCAGGATGCCTATTACGCCATCCGGCCAGGAAACGCATTGAGCATATTCTCTAACAATAGTGCCTGAGACCCACGCGGGCCAGTTACACTCCACACATTTCTCACCATTTATCTGTAACTGTTACAGATAAATACTGAGAAATGTATCGAGTGTGATGTATAAGTTATGAGGCAGAAAAAACCAACATAGGAGATTGATAGATGAGGATGTGCAAAGAATGCATCTTGAAGTTAACTACACAGTGTTGGATCATGACAACTAAATAAGAAATACACAACGCGACTTAGCTAAACTGGGGGCTTTGTGTATTCGGCGAACGCAAACGCGAACGCGGACGGCGGACGCGGACTTTGTGTATTCGACGGACTCTGTGTAGACATGTGACGATTGGTACACCAATGGTCATTTTTGCTGTTTTGATTGTCTTTTGACTGTTTTTGACGACTGGTACACTGCTGGTACACTGTTGCTACAGTCTTGGTAGGCCTGTGACGATTGATACACCAATAATGTCATTTTTGCTGTTTTGACTGTCTTTTGACTGTTTTTGACGATTGGTACACTGTTGGTATACTGTTGGTACAGTCTTGATAGACATGTGACGATTGGTACACCAATGGTAATTTTTGCTGTTTTGACTGTCTTTTGACTGTTTTTGACGATTGGTACACTGCTGGTACACTGTTGGTACAGTCTTGGTAGACATGTGACGATTGGTACACCAATGGTGAATTTTGCTGTTTTGACTGTCTTTTGACTGTTTTTGACTGTTTTGACCATCGGTGTACCAATCGTCACATGTCTATCAAGACTGTACTAACAGTGTACCAACAGTGTACCAATCGTCAAAAACAGTCAAAACAGCAAAAATTACCATTGGTATACCAATCGTCACGTGTCTACGCAGAGTCTGCCGAATACACAAAGTCCGTGTCCACGTCTACGTCCGCCGTCTGCGTCCGCGTTCGCCGTCCGCGTCCGCATCCGCATCCGCCGAATACACAAAGCCAAATTGGGGACGGCAGAAATCTTTTCTCACATAGTCAAAAAAATTTATCACTAACATTAGCATTCAAATATAGCACTGTTAATTGGTATCATTCCAGACATACAATAACAATGCATCTGAAGCGAACATGCCAGTTAACAAGTGAGCACTGTCTGTAACGGTATGTATGCATTCACAAACACAAAAACTGATGTACTAAATTTACAACAAAACAGTAATTAGATGACAGTGTAATTAGTATTAAATCATGAAGCTTAAACTCACAGGAAACTTTGCAAATTTCTAACACTTCCAAATCAGTCCTAGCTTCTCATGTGGTAACCAGATAACAACTAAAATTAAATAAATACCAGTATTCTCAATGGCGCACTTTCTAAAATTACTTTTCACCCAAAACGTGTATTGTAAAATGCCTCAATTAACAAATAAAATATAATAAATACCAGCTGAAACAAAAAAAATGTTAATCTCGTCAAAAAAGTGCACTATTAACACTAATCAAAGCAAAGCCATATAATTATGAATTTCACAAATCAGTAAGCCGATGTTACATGGCAACACGTCCCGCCAACTACATGGAATACTCCAGTAAAGTAGTGTAGTTGACGGCGGAGGCACCGAAATTACCACAGACTGTAGCCTTGCGTTCCTTTTCCCAGTGTTTCTCCATCAGCACCTGCACATGGCACACAACAAACTCATTTTTAACTAGAAGTTGTAGTCGTCGCTAGCGCTCTCAACTACATGTAGGCTGAAAGCCGTCTTGCAGTTGTTAGCCGTAGTCTGCCCCAGAGATATAGACGTTTGTCGAAAATCAATAGGGCGGCCGCCCTCATGTTCTATCGTATAACAGGCACAGGTGATTTTGGCTCGTTCCACCGTGATGGTTATCTGTTTCTGGAACTGTGTATCTAATGTGGTTCAAATATCTATCATGATCGCTGAGAACGATCCACATTTGTTCCGTAGCCTACTTTCGGTTGTGATAGGCTGGTAAGAAAATTTCGTTTAAAATAATATTGTATGGAATTAAGATAAAGGCTACGAATATATAAATGAGTGTCCTGCAACGTAGCAGGTTCAGGTTAAAATGCTATGATAATGATCGGCTGGTCACGTCTTAATAACAGATAGAAACCATTGGGTAAAAAATGTACGGACTATGAAGATGAGGGTGTTAAAGCAGACGCAGGTCAAACATAACATGGAAAAAGGCAGCTGATAAGAACTGACAAACCTGTATTTAAATAATGTTGATAAATGTTTTGCAGTACCAGTAGATGCAGAAGATTAATAACTAAGATTGACTGGTGATGACAGTCTGTCTTGTTGTTTCTTGTTTTAAAAATATAACAACTGAATATGGGATACAGTGTGCCACTGTTAGTAAAGTAAGTACACCATATAATATGGTTTAAACGTTTAAGTACACGGTGAAAGCAACAAGTGGGTGTAGAATGACAATAAACGACCTCTCCATGCCAAGACCCCGGCTCTTTCTGCATTAACTGTGTCCATTCCGTACCCACGACAACTGCAACATTCTGCGCCTTTGGAACGTCCAGCTTGAAGAAGACATGCTGGTACGATGACGCACTACCAATTGACTGCCTGTTAGCCTGCAGATGACCTGGACAAATTACCATCACCACAGTATTAAAACCTTCAACTGAAAGACTACACGATGCCTTTCTACTGTACGTTTGCTACTTGCATTTAAACTATCTCAGTTTGACAAATCGCGTGAACAACTGTGACTGTTACATCGATTTAGATAGCTATCATGTACACTGCGTAATGCCTAATACGACATAATACATATTTTACACTTTCCACCAAAACGTGAAATTTACCTTCAGTAGGCTCATATAAGTAGCAACCTTCTTTCCACGGTCCAAACTGCTTCGGGAACGGCAACATGTCACCAACCGTTTGTTTGCAGTTGATTAGGTAAGCATAGACTCCAGGCAGACTCTCGGTTGCAGCACTTTGCAAAGTAGCAAACAACTGAAACTGCTCACACGCACACATCACATGACGTTATCACTTGCCACACAGGTACGTACAGCATTAAAAACAGTCATGCGACAAGGTGGAGCTGTTCCGAAAGACACACAACATTGTTGTACCACAAAAAAATGGAATGAGGCAACAGATAACAAAATGGACAGAGATAGAGGATGTCAGTAAATGGACTGGACGGCACAACAAAGCAAAAACAGAAGTCGATTCAGAAGTGCTCTCAGTGCACCTTCTACAACTACAACATGGCACTAGCCAGTGACAGGGACTCAATAACACACACCAACTAGCTAGACTGCAATATGGTAAACAGCGTCAGTTAACAGATTGCAAATAATACAACAGGCACGTACAAAATAAAGTGTGCTTTGTAGCAACAAGACGTCAATTTGTAAAATGGTTGTTCTATGCAAATTAATGATTATCACGTAATTAACTTTTAAGAATTTTAACAATAAACTAGAGAGCCTAAAGAACTAAAGACTGCCCACAAACATATGATGCCCCGTTACAGCATCTGTTTAATGGACTTCTGCCCTGCGGACTATTCCATTTCTGTGCGGGAATGGACTTGCCTGTACGTACAGTGTGTTTGCCTACGGCCATCGTGGCTATAGGCCTACGGCCAGCAGTCCGACCAGCACTGCTGGCCTATGACCATTGCAGTTCGCCCTGTGAGCAAGCCGAAGTTGGTACAGGACAGACATCTGGATGCACACTAGGACAATGGGACAAGGTAAAAGCATAATGCCCCCGCTGCAGGCTATGCTGTGCATCGTCTGGGGGTATAAAATTGTTCACTTCTTAAATATATTAAATCTCACATCACTTGCGCTGATCCTGTTCTGCGACAAGCACTGAAAACTGCTTTATTTGATAGTTGTGCTTGCAGAAACTGTACAGTTATTTAGTTATTCACGTTATATTCTATATAAACATGAAATTTAACAAAATATAACAATCTAATCTTTCACTGCAAGTAAACAGTCAGCTGATAAAATATGTAAGTTAACTAATAAAAAAAATTATAAATGTCACAAACCATAATGAATAATAGTATATTGTTTTATGTTCAATTTATCTCAATAGTAAAATAAAGCAAGCTGGTTACAAAAAAGCAGTGATGTTAACAAGGACTTGGGACCCAAGGCCAAGGCCAAGGCCAAGGACACAGGTCACAAGGCCAAGGCCAAAGCCAAGGCCTTGGGGTATCAAGGCCAAGGCCAAGGCCAAGGCCAAGGACTCGAGATGTCAAGGCCAATAACAAAAACCGAAGGCCACGTGCGCACGTAGCTCCGGAATCGAAAAAGCTATTGCCAAGCGATGCGATGCATAAGCGCGGCTTATGCCGTCATGCGGTGTCTGTCTGTGTGTCCGTCTGTCCGTGAATTATGTATACAGGAAAAAGCTACCTTATACATTCCAGTTTGTGGCATCTTCACCATAAACGTCAGTGAACTCTCGGAGCCTCCCTGCTGCAGAATGTACTCCGAGCAATCCTTGGCTGGATTCTCGGACAAAAGGCTCAGCTGCGACGTCACACGGACTGGCTGTGTTTTACGGAAGGAGATCTGCAGGTCGCCACTATCAGTCACAATGTATGGGTCAATGTGACTCGTGGTCGACAATCCACACTGGTCAAAACTTGGCTGTGGTCCAAGAGCTGAAGACAGCAAGACTGGGAACAGCTGCAACGGTGATGAAGGCTTCTCTTTGCAAATGACAAGGTACTGGTACGCAAGCTGCAGTGATGTGCCTCCTGTTTCTGGATTACTGGCATAAATCTCCAGACCATACTCTCCGACACTGGGAACATGAATACGGAAGATAGCCAGGTTGCCAACAATACGAAATAATATATTCTGAGCAAGTGCTTTGTCATCCGCCTCATTGCTCTTCAGTTTCGCAACAAATCGTAACCTAAATAAACATAAATTAAACGGGACAAATATTAACAGAAAATCTACTACAACTAACACCTTGAGATCTCAGATTCAACATCTCTGCATCATGTCAGTGTTTTTATCAGCAGTTCAGCAAATAAATATCGCAGAAATAAAAACCTGACAAAAACTTCATAAATGCATTCGTGCTGGCTAATCAGTCAGTTTCTACAAAGGCAAACCAATCAATGGACATAGGAATAATTTAGACGGTGTGAAGTTTGATAGCGGTAAACAATACTTACTTGGTTTGCATGCGGAAACGAGCTTCAGCAACGCCATCGTACGTCAGCAGAATGTAGCCAGTCTGTAATGGCACCATATCCAATTTAAAGGCACTGTCTTCGGGACCCCAGGCGGTCATAACACATGGCGGGAAAGGACACGGATTTACACGATCTTCTTCATTCACAATCTTGTACTCACAGATGCCACCATACACTCCTTCCTTGGTCTGCACAGCAATCCGGTTTGCCTTAATGCCAACAATAATACAAGTACGTACCAACAAGCATTTAGCTCTGTCAAACGTAGCGATAATTTTAGTAACTGAAAGAGTCCAAATCCGCTGTATTAATTAGATCATATGAATATTAGGCCTATCGCAACACTGTATCACACTTTATTTGTGTATCCACTATTTGATTGTAGACTGGAATCGCTATAGTTTCTACAAGAGTGTTTAAATGATTTTGTTGTACTATGTTACAATACTTTATGCTCAGCAATTCACGAACAAGAAGCTCAGCTGCCAGAGGCTGCACGACGCTCCATGTCGCCTGAATTTTGCTAAGTCACTCAGAATCACTCAAGGGTCATTCGAAATTACACCGTTAACTGGGGTGTGTGTAAGTTCCTATTCGTATTCCACTGTAACTATGTCTCTATCCTGTACTGTTTATGAGATATTCAACGTCGAATAATGGTGTGCCCTTGAGACAATATGGGTTAGGGGTCATTCAAGGTCACTGAAAGTGGCGCCAGTCAATAGATCATATACAACTTTCTGTCAATTTGCCACAGTAACTATAGCTCTATCGTGCATCGTTTTCTAGTCATTTTGATGTTGAATAATACCACGAACTTGAAATCTAGGTTAGGAGTCATTCAAGATCATTGGAAATGGCACCAGTCAATTGATCGCATATGCACCTTGTCAGTGTACCTATGGCCTTATCTTGCATCATTTCTGAGATAAAGCGATTGGTTGAAAATCGCGACTTTGTCATACCCAATCTGCATTCGACGCTCCTGAGAGATACATACTGGCATAACGTTTGATATGGAAAAACTAGAATGGTCGGCCTACCAGAAGGTGAAAAAGTTTGAGAATTTATTCATTTCGACACAATGCACGAACGTGACAGACGGACAGACAGACACCGCACGACGGCATAGGTCATGCTATGCATAGCGCCGCACGGCAAAAAATGGCACACTTGCCAGCTACACTAGTCGATAAACCACTTATAAGTAACAAGGTCCCACGAAATTACAGATCTAACAGCACAGCTGCATCTTTGTTCTATTCTCTCATAACTTCTACTGCACATTAACACAAAACCATTTTCACACAGCACCTTGTCTGTGTAGTCCTTTGCATATATGACAAGTAAATACGATGCTTTCTCCGGTGGTCGAAAAGTGACATAGCACACGTTGCCCGCAAGCTCTAGCATTGCAAATCGATTCAGTTTAATGCCTTTGAATTCATCACTTCCATCCTCTTTCGTGAGATTGAATGTGAATTTCATGTCTTTCACCTGCAAAAACATAACCAAGCAGTTAACCGCAAAGCCACAACAGCACAAAGCAAAACCACAATATGACGTCCAAATCGAAGCAATACTATTTCCGGTTTCGCATCTGTTGATATTGCTGCATTCAGAAGGTCAAAGTCTATGAGCAAACCAAATTTCGTCGACATATCTCAACTGATGGCTGAGATATAACTACTTCCGTTTTTGAAAAACAAACGTCCGCCATATTGGAAATCTACTTTCGTTTTCGATTTCCACCATTTGCCCGAAATATGCACATTATTCTGCATCAGGCTACCGAATTTTTTTTCGAAATCGAAGCACCCACTGCGGAAATATGACGTCATATCCATTTTTCAAGATGACGGCCGCGACGGCTAAATACTACTTCCGGTTTCGTATCTGTTGATGTCACTGCCTTCAGAAGGTCAAAGTCTAATAGCAAACCAAATTTTGTCGAGATATCTCAAATGGAGGCTGAGATATATTTTTATGGCAATCCAAAATGGCTTGGGAAGGGGTCAAATTTTTTTTCAAAATCAAGAATGTGTCAATATCCTGGGATGTTCTGTTACATTTTAATTTTTCGAAACGTAATTAAACGAACCTTCCGTGTCAATTACAAAA
>Ga0209149_1001755_pt1 | contig 11440 bp, 7 predicted proteins | sample WorMetTyACAVOLI2_FD_187423 | JGI IMG/M metagenome (GOLD analysis project Ga0209149, IMG submission 187423) | Marine gutless worms symbiont microbial communities from Max Planck institute for Marine Microbiology, Germany - Olavius algarvensis... ...
ACCGACGCAACTCAACTGTCGCCGACGATCGGCAATGCAACTGACCCAGTTGAACAGCGTACAGCCAATCAGCGCGAAGCAGGTCAGTCGTGTTTTTGTTCCCAGTGCTGCATTGTGATGTGTGATACACCAACCAGCGACGTTCATTTCTTGAGAAATGTTTTCTAGCGCCGCTGCTTTTTTACACGGTCGCTGAAGACTTAGGTCGATACGTCATATAAACAGGCATGTTTTTTCATAATTCTATTAACTTTTTTCAAATTCTTCACTCCAAAATTCCATCTCCCGGCAAACTTGTCAAAAAACGTCATATATGACGTCATGACCTACAAACTGAGTCAACTGGGTCACGACGTTCAGAAGTGATCGGTGACAGTTGTTCACGCTGTGAACGTGCCGACAACTCGACGTCGAGTTGAGTTAAGTTGAGTTGAGTTGAGTTGCGTCGGCGTCGCTATAGACACTTTGCCGACGCAACTCAACTCGACGTCGAGTTGAGTTGAGTTGCGTCGGCGAAGTGTCTATAGCGACGCCGACGCAACTCAACTCTCGCCGACGATCGGCAATCATTCTTTCATTCTGTATTATGCCAGACGGCAGCACAAAAACAAAAAAAAAACACAGCAGTACAAAATGAAAAATAAACACAAATACAGAAGAAAAATTAAAAAAACACAATAAAATCAATCAGAATACGCTAGCAAAACGAGCCGAAACTGCCCGCTTAATATCTACGTTGCCGGTATGCCCCGGAAAACATGATAGACTGAAAACAGTCACTGGGCCTCATACAAATGCAATCTGCAAACGACTCTCAGGACAATGTTAGTGCTACGTAGAGTCTTATTATTTTAAAAAAACTAGAAATCAATATGCATCACGGTCACCTCTATGCGGGGCAATGCAATACCGGCAGGCCACGTGCAGAAGCGATTCTCACTAAATCCTGTGTTTTTGATGGATTCGTAACTCAGAGTCCAAAAACGTTCCTAAGATTTTCTTAATTTTTTCCTAAATCTTGCCGAAGTTTTTGTGCCAGGGAGTTAGAAATTCCTAAGAAATAACTAAGAAAATTCTTAATGCAATATTCTCAGAAAATGTTCTTAGCAATTTCTAAGTTTACTGAAGTTACATTGGCGTACTGTATTATATTATTATTAATCTCAAATTCAAGTTATTTCTGGTAGGTGTCTCTTGACAATTTTTTTTTGTATAATAGGTCGGGAATTTAATTGGCTGTCCCGTTGCTAAGACAAAAACTCACTGATAAACACTATTGATAATAATCATACATTACCGTCTTGAATATGCCCATTTGTGAACAATCCGTGAACGTGAGGAAAATGAGTGCTGTATGGTGGTACGCCACCTGGCGAATCTTAGCTAGTTACGACGAAATTGCATACTGCTTACAGCCCGCATAATCGCCTAAATCGGTAATTTTTGGTATGAATTTGCCCCAAAGGGGTATATCCCCTTAAGTGATTTTTACAAAATTTGGCGTGGGGGAGGGAGTCCCAGATCCGCACAATCACGTTGTGGCTTTTAAAATGTGGGCTCAGAGTTTCCGAAATCGTCAAAATTGGTAATTTTTCATATACTGGTAAATTTTCCCCAAAGGGGTATACCCCTTAAGCTATTTCTACAAAATTTGGCTTGAGGGAGGGAGTCCCAGGTCCGCAGGTCCAGGTCCCTCAAGCAAACTTTTACCTTTGTGGCTTGAAAAATGCGGGCTTGCAGCCCCATAAACCGACAAAAATTGTAATTTTTTGGTATAAATTTGCCTCTAAGGGAAAATTCTCGGGGTCGATAGAAAAAGTTGAATATATGTGCACAACTACAAACTTTCCTCTATGCAATGGCACCATAAATGGTTTTGAGAACTACACTGGTTAATAGCGTTTCCGTTATCACAAACTTCGTCATTCGAAAGCGTGACAAAAAACAAACAAAAAAACGAACAAAAAAACATCACACTTTTTCGTCTACACGCGACACACGATCCCCACCATACTTGGCATGGTGATAGAGGCGGTTCGTCCCGTTTTTGCACCCCCTAACTTTTTCAATCCGATCAGTAGTTAGGGGCTATTGAAAATTTGAAGGAAAATGCCCCCACCGAGGGAAAATGCGTATAACTTGGTTGTTTGTCCCCCGAAAGCAATCAAATTAAAAACTGAAAATCCAATTGGAGACCCGTACAAAATCTGACAATTTCGTTAAAAATATGAAAACGAGTGACCCCTGAGGGGCAAATTTATGGCCAAAATTCGAAATTTTGACAGTTTGGGGGCCTATATCAAGGCCGTATTTAAGGGGGGTTTACGGGATCAACCCCCCGAAATGTTAACATTTTTTTAAAAATAAGTATTGTATTTGTTTATTTAGTAAAGTAGTTTATAAAGCGGCGACATTGCCGCCACCAGATACATTTCTGAGCCGCAAAAATGCGTTTGCGGCCCCCCGCTGGGGGAGCTTACAACGCTCTCCAAGACTCCCTATAGCTGGTAATGGGGGAGGGGAAAGGGAGAGGAGAGGAGGGAAAGGGAGAGGAGGGGAGTGGAGTGAGGGGAGAGGAAGGGACGGGAGAGAGGGAAGGGAAGGGGAAGGGGAAGGGTTACCCCGAACGAAAATCCTGGCTACGGCCTTGGGCTGCATTCTCACATTTCTGCCTCGATAAATGTGAAATTTGGCACGGGGGAGCGGACCGCCGTGCAAAATTGCACGTTTATCGGGGCAACGTGTCGCTCCTGCGGGGCGAAAAAACCATTTTTGGACCTCTGAGTAAAAACAATACCGACATGGCTGCTGAACGCGCAGGCCTGCCGGTAATCATTTTTTTCTCTGGTCTACGAGTAATGAAACAGGCATAGTACCACAGTAAAATAACAGCGGTTTAGCGCTTTCGCGCCAACAAGCATCAAAAATTTTCCTGAAACAATTATCCAATGCAATGCAACTGACACAGTTGAACAGCGTATACAGTAATTCGACGCGAAGCATACAATTACTTACAATTAGAGTAAGAGTTATGGAAAGAACGCAAGTGTTTGCAATATACCAACCAGCGACATTCATTTCCTGATAAATGATTTCTAGCGCCGCTGCTTTTTTTACACGGTCGCTGAAGGCTTTGGTCGATACGTCATATAACAGGCATGTTTTTTTCCATAATTCTATTAACTTTTTTTTCAAATTCTTCACTCCAAAATTCTATCTCCCGGCAAACTCGTCAAAACACGTCATATGACCTCATGACCTACAAACTGAGTCAACTCGGTCACGACGTTCAGAACTGATCGGTAACAATTGTTCACGCTGTGAACGTGTCGACAACTCGACGTCGAGTTGAGTTGAGTTGTGTCGCTATAAACGGGCCTCAACGCGCCTCGGCCGGTGGTGGACATTTTGAACATACAATATGAACTTTATACAAACGTATTTTGATTGAATTCTGTTTGCTGTTCAGAAACTGTAATAAATTGTTTTAATCCGTTGTTTCTCGTCAAACAGTAAACGTTCATGCTAGATTCGTTGTGAAAAGCGAAAATTCACTGGGCGGTTGCGCTTAATATGGCATATAACTTTGTGTCAAATTTAGAGATAATTGAATACAATTTTGTAATTTGGCGTAGACGTAAACATAGAATAGCCGTGTAAAATTTTCCTTAAAAACTCTCAGCCGTTGGGACAAAAATTCAGAAAATCTCAGGAAGGATAATTTTTTTCGACTCACACTGTACATGTACTGAACCGACGGCCATTCCTTCGGATTACTGAGCCAGACGCCGTGGTCCACAGCCATTGGACACACTTCCAACCCAACAGTGCGTGCAGTTCCTGTACATAACGACGCTTATATGCCTCTTTACACGACGACACCACATAACTCGACGCTATTTGTTTTCGCCAAGAACGAACAAATAGCTCTGCTATCGCAGAGAGACCGCGCGATGCTTCGTGTCTGTCAGTATAGTTAGCTTCAATAGTACAATACGTCCAGCGCGATATTCTATTATTGGTTACTTCGGCTTCAGATTTACCGCTGCGTACAATTAAGTTCTTTCTGTTCTCTTCTCTTCGGCGTAGTCGTCCACGCTGGCTGTGATAAACAAGATTCACTGATCCGTGGCGGTCTGCGCGGTAAATGGACGTCCACGCTAACTGCCGTAAACGACTGCACGGTCGACCGTACGTCAGCCACTCCACCAGTCATCGATTCGATAGTTAGATATACGTCGAGAATCGCTATTTTTGCCTACCTATTTGCATTCGCTATACGCCCCCGTATAGGGGATTCCCCGTCGGAATATTGTCATAACGTTTGGTGTGGAAAAATAGAATGGTGTGGCTACCCGATGGTGAAAAAAAATTAAAGATATGTTATTCGTTTTGACAGAATGCACGAACGTGACAGACAGACGAACCGGACAGACACCACAGGACGGCATAGGCCGCGCGTATGCATAGCATCGCGCGGCAAAAAGTAGGTAATTAAGTCACCGGAAGTGACGTTGCGTGAGCTTCTCTAGCATCGCGCACCGCCGACCAATTCAGGGTGTCGTATCGATCGGCCCCAGTGGCAGTTACGAACTTACGATACCTAAGTGACCATTGTCATTGCTAACAGTTTGTCACGGCTAGAATTCGCTTGGCATTCTGATTGACGGATATATCACGAATTGCACGCGGACTTCGCACTAATCAGTGGCACATATCAGACCGCGAGCGGCGGCCCGTACTGCTTCTTTCTGACTCAGTTTTTATATGCGATGCGATAAAAGCCCGGTACACACTGGCGATAAAGTCGACAGTTGCCGAAAACGGCGACAAATCGGCAACAAAGTCGACTGTTGCCGATACCGTCGACTTTGTTGCCGGTTTTGGCAACAAATCGGCAACTGAACTGAACTGAACTTTATTAGAAAATAGTAGCCATGAGGCTAAAGAGAGGTGAAACTTGAATTCGACATCTTGTCGCGGTTGACTGTGTTGCCGATATGATCGACTTTGTTGCTAGTGTGTACGGAGCCAAAGCAACACGGTCGACTTTGTCGACTTACAACAAAGTCGACCGTGTTGAATTCAACTTTGTCGCCAGTGTGTACCGGGCTTAACGGTTCGAATACAAGTTCGAGGTCTCCTAGCAGACAAATTACAAAATTGGCCGAAGCCATAATATTTACTAGTACAATGTAAACCCTACACAGTGATTCGTTTACTGTAATCTGATGGCTGCAAAAAATCAGCAACCAGTGGGTACAGAAAACTCAGCTGTCGCAGAGAGACCGCGCGATGCTTCGTGTCATTAAATATTTCGCTAAATCACTCAAGGTCACTCAAGGTCACTCACATTTATTAGAAATGACTGTCTTGAGTATAGGGCGAGTGTATGTCCCTATTAGTATTCCATCGTAACTATGTCTGTATCTCATACCGTTTCAGAGATATTCAGCGTCAACGAATGGTGTGACCGGGTTATGGTCGACCACACACTGCCCATCCAACTGCAAAGATGAGCAAAGTTAAAGATCTCGCGCTGATCACTGTATTTGGCCTATCAAGTCTTCATCTTCTGTCAAAAAAAAACATCTTAAGCAATTGTTTTGTTACAGTTTTTACTCACTCACATCCGTTTAATAAGATGTTCATTTTCAGTAGTAAATCCAGTTGCAGTAGCGGTACTTTATACACAACTTTATTTCACCAAACATGTGGTAGCAGAAAATAAAATTAAACAAAATAAACGAACTTATTAAACGAACATAATATAGTAAGGAAAACAAAAGACAATTCAAAATTCGTCAGTCAGTGCCTACCATATATCGCACGACATAATAGATTATCTGATGCACAGAATTTATCAATGAACTTGTCCTGACGTTTACGAATAAACTGGTCCGCATTATCAATACCAAAACACTCGTAAATGTAACTGTAGGAGTTATTGGACATGGCACCGAAAACTTTAGAAAGTATTTTATTCATAGTAAACTCAAATGATTGTCTAACAGAGGAATTCGTTGGACATGCTTCGACGCCACAAAATACAATTGGCAAACATTTAGTTTTGATTAACGCAAACAAGATTTCCTCCGAGGCGTCCGACCTTCCCAAAAATATTGTTAAAAGCCTTAAAGAATTTCGCCTTGTTATTGGCTCACCTTTCTTCAACGAGCTGTTGCGCCTTTACCGAGGAGCAAGGACGCGAATCATCAGTCGCTGCAGACGACTGACGCTGGCTTCTGCTGCTGTCACACTCCGACGCAGCAGCTGACTTAATCTCTGCGATGTAGATACGCAGTTGACGATTATGTCCACACGTGATGACGACCGTGTCGTCTTCGCATGCGCTCTCCCGATGCAGTCCTGTATGCACAGACACGTGACAAATTCTGTAACACTAACTACGGTTGGCGGTTTGGCTTAGTGGTAACGCGTTGGCCTTGATCAACGTAGTTGCGCTACGTCAGACCCGGTTGGTACCAGGATGGGTGACCGTCTGTGGACGGGTAAACCACCTTGGTATGTAACCAACCAGCTAGGTCGACTCAGCCTTCTACCCTCTGTGGGACGGTAAAATGAGTATCAGCTTTCGGGCTGAGTAATAATAATAAATGGCGATGGTGGGTGTAGTTTCTGGCAGCCTGTACAGGTGGACTCACAGTCTAAGTCGTCTGGCTTGATCTTGGGTCGGCGGCCGCTTGGCGCCGTTCTACATTCATCAAATGAACCGGATGAACTTTCGCAATGGGTCTGCCATGATGACAGCACCATAAACATAGTCTTGGTTATTATTATTATTATTATTATTATTACAAGTCAATCTCACCCATTTACTGACTTCATCAGACAGGCTTTCAAATGTTACCAATGTCGATGACCTTATGTGACCTTGCACAACCGTAATGCACTACTTTACCCTATATAGATTTTTCCGGGGCTTGCCGATTATTGCAATGTAGGCAAACCTCAACCCCGGCCAGTGCTACATTGTGTTATAAGGGGATTCGGGGCCCGTCTTTCAAATGATAATGAGCGTCGCGCGGTTTCTCTGCGACAGCTTAGCTTTTTGTTAGCTTTGGAGTTGCCCTTGTAAAAGTGATAACTTTTACCGCTGTTTAATTCAGTAATTTTCTATACACCCCTGAGGCCAGGAGAGCTCTGCCGCTGAGTTTTCATATTATTTTCACGGCAAATAAATGATGATGATGATGATGATGACGATGATGAGTTCGGTTAAGTCCAGCCGCGAGAAAAATGATCTTCATACGTGGAAACAACTGTGGCGCGTTTGTGGGCACCACGGGTAATCCCCCGCCGCTGGCATAAATTTCACAGGGTTTGCTGTGGGGCACGGGGCGAGGTTTTGCTGTCGTTGAAGGTCGTTGTCGGTTTCCAAGAATGGGTTCTTTGGAAAACCCATTTAGGACTTCCTATTTGTTGTCAGTAATAGCTCTAAATTGCTTACTTTTTGAGAAAATCAGCTCGGTATGTTCAGTCGTTTTAACGAAGCTCACGGGTAAGACAGAGAAAACTGCCACAGCATGCCGTGCTTGCAGCCGTCTCACAATAAAAATCAAGTCAAATTTTTGGATATAAATGACGTTCACATTCGCCATTCACGCCTCTTAGTTAGCCTTTAACTACCTAAACGTTTAAACGTTTAATCTCGCATCTCCCTGAGCTGTTCGACGACGAACGATCATAGTTAACATGCAGGTGCCTGTCATTTGCTGGGTCTAGTGACCTAACAGTTTACCTACGCATCATCCCACACGGCAATTACACCGACACTGCAACAGACTGTTCTGTGGTAGTTATAACTGATTACAACCTGTCACAGCTCACACTCAACAAGCTCAACACTCAACAAGCCAGACGTAGGAACACGTAAAAAGCTGCTTAAGTCGAATGCCTGACTGCCATCAGTTGGCAAGACGAGTGTGGGACATTATCACTGAACATTTCCCCTCAGACATATTCCTCCCGGGCAGTTTCCCCTCCCAGTCAATTTCCCTCCTCGCTTAGGACATCCCCTGGCTGTTAAAGCAAAAATTTGAAAACTGGCACTAACCAGTACTGACCCTAACCGATCTACCTCTATCAATTTTGCACACGTTATCGGCGGGCGGTGGTGGTGGAAGGGGGAAATGTCCAGGCAGGAAGAAATGTCCGGATCCCGGCGAGACAATCCAATCTTCGAACTGGTGAGCAGCACAGTAAGCACATCCGTCGGGAATCCGGAGTCCACGCACGTCTGGATAGTATTCGACGTAGCTTGATATAACGAAGTACACAGAGACAACGTTTTAACAGCGACAACGGAGATAAGACAGCGACTTCGTAGATAACTGAGTGCAACGATGCCATTAATACACGTCACATTTTTGCATAAATACTGCGTTGTCGGAATAGTAAAACAGCTCTGTGTGCATCAATCGTATTCGACTAATCCAGAACTCTCTTGCCCGTGTTGTTGTCAACGCCCTTCAGTTTTTATCGCGCGTCAGCACACTGACGCGTGATATAGCAATTCTGTGTGTCCGACCGTCCGTCTGTCCGTAACGTTCCGGTATTGGATGAAAACGGCTTAACATATTGTCATAGTTTTTTCATCATACGGTAGCCCAATCATTCTAGTGTTATCAGCATCAAACATCTTTACGAAATTCCGACGGGGTCACCCCCTGCAGGGGCGCTAAATACAGGTGGGGTATAAAAATTTCGCGATTTTCTACCAATAAGTAGCTATATCTCCGAACTCGCAAACGATACAAGATAGCGCCATAGTTACTATGGAAGGCGAATAGGAAACCGCAGCCAGGCTTTTGAATGGCACCGATTTCAATGATCTTGAGTGACCTCTAAGCCAGAATTCAAGGTCACGGTATTATTCAACGATAAATAACTCGCAAACGGTACAAGATAGAGCTATAGGTACAATGGCGGACTAATAGAAAGTCATACATGGTCTATCGAACCGCACCATTTGAACGACCCCAAAACCACATTTCAAGGTCAGGCCATTCTTTGACACTGAATATCTCCGGAATGGCTAAAGATACGGCCATAGTTACTATGGAAGGCGAATAGGAAACTGTACCAAAGCTTTCAAATGGTACCACTTTCAATGATCTTGAGTGACCTCTAACCCACATTTCAAGGTCACGATAATACTGAACGTCAAATAACTCGACTAATAGTAAGTTGTGTATGATTTATCCAACGGTTCCGTTTCCAGTGACCTTGAGTGACTCTTAACCTAGATTTCAAGGTCACGGTGTAATATTTAGGCCTATAGATGCCCTCAACGCATTGTCTGCGCAGCTGACGCGCGATCTGTTTGTTTGTTTGTGACTTTGTCAGCGAAACTGTTGGTTACGTGAACGGCTCGCACTCGCAGATGATTTGGGATGTGAACGAATCCCGATTGAGACGAGTGTCGAAATTTTTTTCGCGTACGAGAATTGAAATTCTCGGAAGTCTATTCGAGAAATGACATCGTAAACAAACCAAAAATACGCATCTAAGTTACAGTACAGTGAGATCTGAGATCATTGCAGACTGCAGTAAAATTGGTCCAAAATCGGGAACACTGGAAAACGGAAAAAGAACGTCTGGTCATATGTCTGTACGCCTCAGCACTACTGTATATGCACCAGTGGCAGTACCCTGCAATGTGCTATACACCTCGCTAGCATGTTATGCCTTGCACTGCTTTTTAAAATTGACAACGAGTTTATAAGCCGACAAAGCGGACGCGTGCACTGTGCAGTCTATACACTTACCGCCGTCATTAATGACGTCATTGTTTCTACGTCGACGATGTAAGCTGGAATGTGATTGGTCGCTGGCGATAGGTGTTGCCATGACGACCAGCAGCATCATCAGCATGATCATTTCGCCCATGACAACGATAGTGATGACGAAAATATCGGAAAACTAATAAAAGTACGTTTGATCTTCAGTAGCTTTTCATTGTTGTCAAAACTGCGCAGTTTGAATCACGCGCAGGTCTGGAAATGGTTCAACATTAGCGCACGCGCTACTTTGACGCGACTTCCGGGTGATGAGCTGCAATGCTATACACAGTCGCAGATAAACAACATTAAGGCGCGTGATAATAATAAACTGATATCACGTGTCGCACTCGACAGTTTCAGCAGCCTGGTCGTGTTTGCCTGTCGTGCACGCAGAATCATTACCACGCCCAGTGACAGTTAGCCGGCGTTTTGTCTCAGGCCCGTACTCCGTAGCCAGCCTTCTGATTACGGGGGGGGGGTCGTTTTATTCAGATTTTGGACCTTTTCAGGGTTTGAAAATTGGAGTTCCCAGTGGCTGTCTGGGGGAAACCTCGATTTAAAAATAATAACGATTGATGAAATGATGACGTTACTTTGTGGTCAAACTCAAAGCTTTAATCTACTTGGTAAGCTACTCGGCGGAAAAGTGTTCGTTTTAGCGCCGAGGGAAGGGGTCGTCCGACCGCTCCGACCCCCCCCCCACTATGGCTATACGGGGGGTCTCGAGTTCGTTATGACGTTACGAAGTGCTACCGTTGCAACATTACGGTTACACTTTACAGCTACCGGGTATAAACTTTCCCACAATGACATCTGTTTGTTGTTTTGCGCCAACTCAACGCCTTGAGTGAATGTTCACATTTAGTTCTGTTAGTTAATTATGGTACATTGTGGATGACTTGTTGATTGACTGCACCAATGGAAAAGTGGACTAAGTCCACATTTTATAGTGCCACTGTAAATGAAGTGTCCAACGGAAAAATGGACTAAGTCCATATTTTTGGCAACTTTTTCTCGGAAATTTATTTTTGTGACTTAGTCCACTTTTCGTTTGTGCCCTTCTTGTATGTGCTGTCTTAAGGCCCGTTTATAGCGACACAACTCAACTCAACTCGATGTCGAGTTGATCGGGATCGGGATCCAAATTTCTTGAAATCCGGCGGTAACAGCAGGAACGGGAGTGTAAGTTGCGGTAGTCCGTCCCTCTGGAGCGGGATAAAATCTCACGGTAGTTCATGGACTCCTATAGGTGCTATTATATAGGAGTCCATGGGTAGTCCCGCCGACATCGATGCGTCAACGTTCACTGCTCGCTGATGTCGTTGTGTATCCATCACTCATCACTCATCGCATTTAGGCATCAAAGCGAGTATGTCTGTACACTGTATAGCAGTAAACGCACCCTCGCCACCCCGACATGTGTCTATCAGCAGCGTCGTCAAATTGTCTGTCGGCGCTGCGACTGTCACATCACAATGTGTGGTCTGTCTGTGAGGCTGCTGGCAGCAGCTGATAACAGACTGTCCCGCGTGTAATACAAAGACCACCAGGTCGAGCCCATATTCTCGGCCCCAGAACACCCAGAAGGTGAGCTCGGTCTGGCGTCTGTTTCATACAGGCTGTGATACATAGCA
>Ga0209149_1001756_pt1 | contig 11440 bp, 6 predicted proteins | sample WorMetTyACAVOLI2_FD_187423 | JGI IMG/M metagenome (GOLD analysis project Ga0209149, IMG submission 187423) | Marine gutless worms symbiont microbial communities from Max Planck institute for Marine Microbiology, Germany - Olavius algarvensis... ...
GATGAAATTTGGTATACAACAGCAAATTAGGACCACAATGACAGTCACGTGATCAAATATTAAAATTTTTAAAATTCAAAATGGCGGACGGCCGCCATGTTTGAAAATATTAGAAATGTCATAACTCGCCTATTAATAGACCGACTGAGACCCAACTTGGGTGGTCACATCCCATCATGTCCCCGACATGTCCCCCACGATTTGGTAGCCAAATCATTGCCATGGCGACGGCCGTTGCCTAGCAACGGCGCATCGCATTGAACATTCTGCAGTTATGGGCGTCTGGATGCCGAACGCGTAAACCAATTTTGATAAAATTTGGTACACAGCAGCACGTTAGAACCAGAACGACAGTCACGTGATTAAATATTCAAATTTTTAACATTCAGAATGGCGGACGGCCGCCATGTTGGAAAATATTGGAAATACCATAACTCGCCTACCAATGGACCGACTGGGACGCAAGTTGAGTGGTCACATCCCATCACGTGCCCGACATGTCCGCTATGATGCGGTTGCCATGGCAACGGCCGTTGCCTAGCAACGGCGCATTGAACATTATGCAGTCATGGGCGTTTGGAGGCCGAACGCGTGAACCAATTTCGATGAAATTCGGTACACAGCAGCACGTTAGGGCCGCAATGATCAAATATTAAAATTTTTAAAATTCAAAAGGGCGGACGGCCGCCATGTTGGAAAATATTGGAAATACCATAACTCGCCTAGCAATGGACCTATTGGGACGAAACTTGGCTGGTCGCATCCCATCATGTTCCCGACATGTCCGCCCAAAATGGGGTTGCCATGGCAACAGCCGTTGCCTAGCAACGGGCCTAGCACGTTTCATGTTCGTGAACCCTAAGGCACATTCTTGCGCGAACCCGCATGTTTTGGCGTATTTTGCGTTGAAATCCGTCTGGGGGCTCTGGCTGTAGGGTGCCCTAGGTCGCCCTTACAGCTCCTGCAGTACCGTGCAAGTGTGTGATTTGAAAACTTTGGCCACTGTATACACAGTAAAGCTGTAAACGAGATTTCTATAAGCGATGATTATAAGTTTACATCACACATTGTGAAGAAAACTGTCATCGATGTGGTCTTTACTCTGTCGATCGGACACCGCCAACGTCGGTCCTTAAAGATAGGCCTATGCTTAGTTGCGTGCTCGAACTAGACAGTGTTGGGCTACGTTCACATGGTTTGCGGATTGAATTAACGTAAGATATGCAAACATCATTGTGTGTGTGTGTGCTAAATATAGTTCGGTACAACACTGGTGCTGTTAGTCGTCGCTCAATTATGCGTCGTCGTACTCGCCGCCATCTACCATGTCAAGGTCGGTGCAGGCTTCTCTCTTTGTCTCTGCAGTCTGCCTGTGTTAGACAGATAAATAAAAGTAAATAAAAAGCTAAAGATTTCTGGTCGACGGTTGATGTTTATCATCTGTCATCAGTGTTGTCCAACTCAGCAGGCTGAAAACATGCGTACTCCTTGAGTGACAGGGGCTTTAAAACTTAGTTATGGCCACGGATGTAGCATACAACAGACGGCTAATTTAGGATAGGCCTATATACAGGGTGGCTCAAATTAAAATACCCCACCGGACAAAATGCAATTTCTCAACAACCGTGTGAGATTTTCATACCCAAATTTCTTGGTTTATATGGGAGAGATCCTGCTATACAATTCTGAATTTTTTTTTAAATTATTTTAATTTTCTCCAATGTTATGGCTGTATAAATATTCTATGCAATATTTTTAATTCTGCATGGAATAATCAACAGCAACTTGTAATTTTCATTGTCAAGAAACATTGACTGTTATTACAAATAGGCCTACCAAAATCTCACAAGTAGTTCATTTTAGCGTATGTTCGAAGTGTCCAACACCAGCTTTCACACAAGCACGAAGTCTTCGGGAAGCTCAATATGGCTTTGTTGATGTACCTCCGACAAAGTTGTTCCCACAGCTCGCGGTGAATAAAACCATTTAAAAAATAGAAATCAGTATGCCACCTGGCGAATCTTAGCGCGTTACGTTGGAATTGCTGCTGGACTTACAGCCTGCAGAATCGCTGAAATCGGCAATATTTGGTATAAATTTGCCCCAAAGGGGTATATCCCCTTAAGAGATTTTTACTAAATTTGGCGTGGGGTAGGGAGTCCAAGAACCGCACGAATTTCGCCGTTGTGGTTTTTAAAATATGGGCTTAGAGCCCCGAAATCGTCAAAATTGGTAATTTTTCATATAAATTTGCCAAAAGGGGTATACCCCCTTAAGCAATTTCTACAAAATTTGGCTTGGGGGAGGGAGTCCCAGGTACACACCCTCACGCCAAATTTTACCGCTTTGGCTTTATAAATGTGGGCTTGCAGCCCGAAAAATCGCTAAAATTGGTAATTTTTGGTATATATTTTCCCCAAAGGGGTATATCCCTTTAATCTATTTTTACGAAATTTGGCATTGAGGAGGGTCTCTCAAGTCCCCACAATCACGCTAACTTTCACTTTCGTGGCTTTAAAAATGTGGCCTTACGGCCGCCAAAATCGCAAAAAAATAGCATTTTTTCGTGTAAATTTGCCCCTAAGAAAAAATCCAGGGGGTCCATAGAGAAAGTTGAATATAGGTGCACAACTAGAAACCTTCCTGTATGCAACGGTACCATAATTGTTTTGAAAATTACTGTACACTGCTTCATAGCGTTTCCGTTATCACAAACTTCGTGATTCCAAAGCGTGACAAAAAAAACAAAAAACGAACAAAAAAACATCACACTTTTTCGTCTACAGCCGGCGCGCGACCCACGATCCCCACCGTACTTGGCATGGTGATAGAGAAGGTCCGTCCCGTTTTTGCACCCCCCCCCCAACTTTTTTTGATCCGATCAGTAGTTTGGCCGGTAGGGGCTATTGAAAATTCGACGGAAAATGCCCCCTCCGCGGGAAAATGCTTATAACTTATTTGTCTGTATCCCGATAGCAACCAAAGTAAAAACTTAAAATCCACCTGAAGACGCGTACAAAATCTGAGAATTTCGTAAAAATCGGGCAAACGAGTGACCCCTGAGGGGCAAATTTATGGCAAAAATTCGAAATTTTGACAGTTTTGGGGGCTGTATTCCCACATTTCTGCCGCGATAAACGTGAAATTTGGCACGGAGGAGCTCCCCCATGCCAAATTTGAAGTTTATCGGGGCAACGTGTCGAAAAACCCATTTTGGACCACTGAGTAAAAACAATACCGGCATGGCTGCGCTGCAGCGACGGGTGCTCAATACATGTACGTGAGATTTTCCCGACGAAATAAAATTCCGCGTTGCAGCGCAATGATCGCATACGATATGGGAGAAAGCAATCCGGTTCCGACATCCGAACTATAATCTGGATCGGGCTCAACAGTTAATCAGTTCGACCACGTCCCGACATCTGTCGACACGCAACATTTCATCCATATCCATGCACGCGTTTTTGAGTAATCTTGCTCACAGAGAGACAAACAGACAGACAAACAAACGCGGGCAAAACATATACCTCCTCCTTTGTCGGAGGTAGATTAGAAACTGAACCTGATTCCAGTTCCGATCAGGAAAGTGAAGCAAAACTCCGAACAGACGAGTACGCAGAAAATGCAGTCCCGTTTTCTCAAAAAAATCTTATTTAGTATTTTGCAGCATACTGAACTGAAGGACATAATCGTTTTTATCGCGCGTCAGCAACGCAGTATGCTGATGCGCGATATTGATATAGCAAATCTGTCCGTCTGTCCGTCTGTCCGTTCGTCCGTCCGTCCGTCCGTAACGTTCCGGTATCAGATGAAAACGGCTTAACATATCGTCATAGTTTTTTACCATACGGTAGCCAAATCATTCTAGTTTTACCAGCATCAAACATTTTCACGAAATTCCGACGGGGTCACCCCCTGCGGGCGCTAAATACAGGTTGGGTAGAAAAAAAATCGCGATTTTCTACCAATAAGTCGCTATATCTCGCAAACGATACAAAATATCGCCATAGTTACTATGGAAGGTGAATAGGAACTCGTATGCGATCTATCAAATGGTGCCATTTCCATTTACCTTGAACGAACCCTAACCCCATTTTCAAGGTCACACCACTCTTTCACGCTAAATATCTCACAAACGGCTACATATACGTTTTAACTGGTGTTGTATAAAGATTATCTGAATCTGAGTCTGTATAGACCTAGACAGTATCTTGAGTGCGCGTATGCGTGTATATGGTTGAGTAATCCAGCTTTTGGCTGCCGAGAGTTCAATAAACGTTATGTTATTATTGACAGCATTGGCTTCAACGCCGATTTATTTGCTCTTGATATGCCCATGCATTTTAGATAATGTACACACCACACAAACAAACTTTACCAAAATTATCTTTTCACTCAGCACAGCTATTATCGTGTCCAATCCAAGCGCACGCATAGGCTACAATGACATTATGACAGTAAGATAAATTTCATAAAAAAGATGCCCCTTAAGTAAACAAAAAAGTCAAGTAGTATTGGAAAACAATCACCCAAAATTATCCTATGAATAACAAACCAAATATTCAGTGAATCCCAGTACTCTTCTTTCACTACAGACGCTTAGTCTTGTAGGCCTAACTATACTGGCCCAGTAGAAGAAGTGTGATTGTGAAACTGACTTCTTTGTACAAGCTGCAGAACATAAAATGCTCCGTATTTGAATGAGTAAATAATTTTTTTGTTTAATTTCGAGGGGGGGGGGCTTTAGCCCCGTCAGCCCCCTCCTGCGTGCGCCCTTGAATGAGGTTAGCCGGATAGTCGGCTGTGTGGATTCATAGTGTGTCCTGATCCTTGGTAATAGGTAGACTGTGTGTATAGAGACTACTAGATGCTTAGGTAGTTCTCTGGAATAGTATTTGTAAAAAAACATTTTCTGAAAATTCGGACTATCTTACCTAGTTTTAGGGATTTGGCTCATTTTCTACCTATTGTTGATTTTGTGTTCATCGTTAGTTATTTTTTTGTGTTATTTGGATGTTTCACTTATAATATAAATTTTCTTTTCGAATATATCGTGTTTTAATTATTGAAACATCGTACGATACGATATGATAGTGGGTATTTAACGTGCAGTAAAAAGCTGACGGGTAGCCAGCCTAGTCTACCACAGTCTTTACCTCTGATTATTTGTTTTTTTTTCGGATTGTCTCTCATCAGGATTACTAAAGAAGTTATTAATGACTTTCGTGAAATTTTTGAAAGGATTGTAGGCAAGAAAGATTTTACGGGTAGCTTACGGATATTAAAGTTGTTGTTGTTGATGTTGCAGTTGTTTTCGAGGTTTGACGAGATTGTGTTCACGAGTTTTCAACTTCATTACGGCAACGACAGTCGAACCACGGAAATAGTCGACTACATACAAGTGCAGGCGAGTATGTATAAGTGAAGTAGCTGACTTTCAACATTCCGGGGAATAATCGCACTCTGAGTGATGTCGAGAAGGGCTGAGCGGCCATGGCCTTGGTTAGACTGCACTCGCGTGATGTACTCTAGCCGGTAGGCGGTCCATTACAGACGATCGACCTAGTATAGTGCAGTGGCTTGGTGTAGAATTGTGCAAACTTAGTCTACAAGCATCAAAATACATTTTATATTCATAAAATGTAACAGTGCATCCAAGGATATTGACATATTCTTGATTTTGAAAAAAATTTGACCCCTTCCCAAGCCATTTTGGATTGCCATAAGCAGTTACATCTCAGCCTCCATTTTAGATATCTCGACAAAATTTGGTTTGCTAATAGACTTTGACATTCTGAAGGCAGTGGCATCAACAGATACGAAACCGGAAGTAGTATTTAGCCGTCGCGGCCGCCATCTTGAGAAATGGAAATGACGTCATATTTCCGCAGTGGGTGCTTCAATTTGGACGAAATTCGGTAGCCTGATGCAGAATAATGTGCAGATTTCGGGCATTTTCGGGCAAATGGTCGAAATCGAAACCGAAAGTAGATTTATAATATGGGGACGTTTGCTTTTCGTAAAACGGAAGTAGTTTTATCTCAGCCATCAATTGAGATATGTCGACGAAATTGCGTTTGCTCATAGACTTTGACCTTCTGAAGGCAGCGATATCAACAAATGCGAAACCGGAAATAGTATTGAGCGGCCGCGGCCGCCATCTTGATAAAGCGATCTGACGTCATATTTCCGCAGTGGCTGCTCCGATTTTGACGAAATTCGGCAGGCTGATGCAGAATAAAATGCAGATTACGGGAAAATGGTCGAGATCGGAACCGGAAGTAGAATTCCAATATGGTGGACGTTTGTTTTTCCAAATCAGAAGTCGTTATATCTCAGCCATAAATTGATATATGTTGACCATTGATGTCGACGAAATGTGGTTTATTGATAGATTTTGACCTTCTGAAGACAAGGACAGCAACAAATACGAAACCGGAAGTAGTATTGAGCGACCGCAGTAATTTACTAACTGTCGCACTGGTACACTATACACACAGCTAGCCAGACGAATTTACAGCCTTGCCGTAGAAATGGCCGACAGCATTTAGCTAAAACGTGTAAAGTAAATTTAGTAGAAAAACTGCAAATATAAATGTAAAAACAGCAAAAATATTTTCATCACCTAAAGGGCCGTGAATATAATAAGAACTCTGTATTATATCCAGGGCGCTTGAGGTGATGAAAATATTTTTGCTGTTTTATATGTGTCACTTTGCTATAGGCCTATACACATTGTTATAAAAGAACAGTTTTTTTAACATTTATTGAGTAATTATAGCCCACTCGTAGCCCAAATCGCAGTCAACTAGGGCTTGTTTTTGACTGGAATTTTCTCTTTCATTGCGTAAAATTACGTATGTGTCAATATCCAATATACCCGTATTGTGGAACTCAATAAGCTATATTACAAAAACAAAAGTTTGCTTGTAGGCAACGTTTGCACAATTAAGGCTTTATTTGTTACCAAGCCACTGCACTAGTTGGAGTGCGTGGGGTTGTGCGTAATCGCGCTATACAGTTTGACTTTGACATTGACATCGTAGTTCGTCTCTTGTCTGCAACGTCGTGCACCTGACCCAGACTGTTGACTTTTCGACAGTATATTTGGAACCACCTAATAGTTTAGGACTCATGCAGTTTGTGTTAAAATTTTGAAAATAAATTCTAAGGGGTTCCAAGTGATCGTGCAAGTTAAATGGAAGGGGTATGAAAATTTGAAAAATCGGCGTTTTTCTACCTTGACTGGAGTTGAAGGTAACGCCAGTAATGACGCTGAATATCCCAGTAACGGTACAAGGTAGACAGATTAGGCTTACTTACGGTGGATAACTCCTTACACAGGCTTTACTCATCGGTGTCATTTCGAATGACCTTGAACTACTTTGTAGCAGAGTTTTTAATGACACAGAGCGTCGCGCGGCCTCTCTGCGACATATGAGCTTCTTGTTTTAGGTAACACCAACACGTGACACTTGAAATCTCATCTTTTCCACTCATCCTTTGCCACTGCCTAGTGACCTATCTCAGCGCCTCTGATTTGTTCACGACCATGGCGCGTTATAAATTTACTTACTTACTTTTACTGACTTACTACTGTTAGACACACAGGAAAACTGTAGCACCCCATGTTTTTGACAAAGGGTTAAAAGAGTTAGCGTTAGGGATGGTGAAGTTTCACAACCGTGCCATGGCCCAGGCGGTAATTGGAATTTCCCCGTAACGTTCGCCTATCTCATCTACTGATGAGTTTCTTCTTTGATGATGAATGAATACTGACGTTCAAAGCATTTTTACCGCGCGATGCTATGCATTATAATAATAGAATTTATATAGCGCCATGATTTCACGATGTGAGATACATAGGCATAGAGCGGACTGTGCTGTCGCAAGATGTCCGTCTGTCCGTCCGTCACATACCGAAACAGCTAAACATAATTGACATGTGCTCAAACTTTTTCACTGTTGGGTAGCCACACCATTCTAGTTTTTCCATACCAAACACTATTGAAATATTTCGTCGGCAACCACCACCACCCCTGACGGGATGTGAAAAAAATCGTAATTTTAGACCATTAGATGTCTATATCGCTTTTTCTCGAAAATGATACTTGTTCCATTTTCGAGATAAAAAGGGCTGGCCAGCCACGGTTACTATGGATGGAAGGCCAATAGAAACTCGTATGCGATCTACCGAATGGTGCTATTTCTACTTACCTCGAGTGATCTCTAATCCAGAAGTCAAGATCACGATATTATTCAACGTCAAATAACTCGACAATGGTACGAGATAGATACATATTTACAATAGCCGATCAATAGGATTTTGTATATGGTCTATCGAGCTGCGGCATTTTCAATGATCTCAACGACCCATAACCCAAATTTCAAGGTTACGCCGTTATTTAACGCTGAATATCTAAACGGTATTAGATACAAATATAGTTACAATGAAATACTATTAGGGACTTACGCCTTACTCAAGGTGCCATTTCGAATGACCTTGAGTGACTTAGCGAAATATTTAATGACACGAAGCATCGCGCGGTCTCTCTGCGCCAGCTGAGCTTCATGTCCAATCTAGCCTCCGAGCTACAATAATGCAGTAAACTTACTAGTCTTACTTGTTACGTATGGGACTGCTGATAAGTATGAGCGATGGTCGGCAAGCTGCCTTGTCCAGTTATGATAGGTTATGATATGCCTCCCTAAAAGTTTTCACCTAGAGTGACAGTCTCAGCAGATACTGTATATTGTTAAATGCGCAAATGATACGCGTTTTCGGAGTCAAAAGGTGACGGTCAAATATAACTCCGATACAGTAGGCCTACCGCTGATTGTGCGCAACAGCATTTTTTAGTACAGCTCTACGGAATGCAAGATTTGATGCAGTTTTAAAAAGTTTCAAAACAGCGGCCAATATCACCAAATTAAATCATAGGCTACTCGTGGTTGACTCCGGAAGAACATATCGTGTCGGTCCATCGCACCGACATGTATTGCCTCGCCCCGGTAACAGCCGTCAACGTATTGTATCCGTCGCCTGTGTTTGTAACTTTGTAAAGATCACATCCGTCTAAAGCTTGCTGAAGCATGCTTTGTAACTTAGCAAACTTACGACAGCCGTCAACGTATTGTTTCCGTCGCCTGTGTTTGTAACTTTGTTAAGATCACATCCGTCTAAAGCTTGCTGAAGCATGCTTTGTAACTTAGCAAACTTACGACAGCCGTCAACGTATTGTTTCCGTCGCCTGTGTTTGTAACTTTGTTAAGATCACATCCGTCTAAAGCTTGCTGAAGCATGCTTTGTAACTTAGCAAACTTACGACAGCCGTCAACGTATTGTTTCCGTCGCCTGTGTTTGTAACTTTGTTAAGATCACATCCGTCTAAAGCTTGCTGAAGCATGCTTTGTAACTTAGCCAACTTACGACAGCGTTTCATTGTGATAGACTATTGTTTATTAGCAAGATTGCGCGAAACGATTACAGCTGAAACTTTTATAGTAGGTCGGCAATATTACCGGGATCACGCCATTCAATTTGCCATGTAACAGCACTGCAGTGGGACGCGGGTCGAGATTTGCTATGTCTGGTATTAATCGTTATCTTTGCCGGTCCCAGTTGTGACAGCTGGCATTGTTTTTAACGTGTCTGTCTGTGTTTGTGTCAACAAACGAAAAAGTGGTTTTGGAAACATGTTTTTAGTGTGGACCAGCACAAAAGTACTGTAGTAAAAGTGGTTGCGAGTATTATGGCAGGCGTCTTCCGCTCATCTCATTAGCACGATATACTGCCATACACACCTCTGGCGACGCGTCGCGGCTGGTGTTATACTATCGCAGATGAATTTATGTTTCTAGTCATTTCTTACCCAACTCATACATGTAGGCCTATTGTTGAAGAAAAGTTGGTGGTAAGCTTTTGACGGATGTTATGCTCGTCGTGTATAGTTAAAATGCTGCGGAGTGGACGCGGCTGAAGACTGGAGAACAAGCAGGTGGATCAACAACACAGCAACTGCGTCGCAGGTTGATGTGATATCTCATCGCTTTCTACACAGCGTCGGTTGTTGACCAATCCAGAAACTAAAAGCTGTAGTCGTCGCTGGCGCTCTCTACGACATGTAGGCTGAAAGCCGTCTTGCAGTTGTTAGCCGTAGTCTGCCTCGGATATATAGTCATTTGTCGAAAATCAATATGGCGGCCGCCCTCATGTTGTATCGTATAATATAATACTTTTTGTATCCAAAGCGGATACTTTACCATATCTAATGGTATTTTTAAATTCAGCTTTCTAGCTGTAGTAGTTTCCGAGATATCAGGGGGTCCACAAATTGTTCAACTGCCTCCGTATATATAACTTAGCACCTAGTTACTTGATGAACATGTGTCAGCCAAGTTACAAGCAACCTTCATCGACGCCGTCTGCGTTCTGCTGTGCGTGGCGGCCTCGTCGTTCCACCGACGAAGACAGTCCGTTACGGTCCATGCAGCTTTGCTGTCGCTGGGCCGTCAACGTGAAATGCGCTACCTGCACCACTACGCAACGACGAACTCTCTGCCATGTCATTTCGTCGCCAGCTGAAGATCGAACTATACATGAGAGCATATTATTCACACTAGCACGCTCGTGACTGTCTTCACTGTAATAGTGGGCGAACATAATTTTATCGTACTTACTTACTTACTTACATTAGGGGGCCCTGCGTCATGTGGACGCCACCTAGCGGAAAAGTTATTGTACTCGAAGCGAGTACTTTACCACATCTACTTGTGTTTTTAATTTCAACTTTCTAGCTTCAAAAAATTTTGACACACCCCATTCCCCCAAGTACTTGCCTATACCTATATAACTATAAAGTTTCAGCTTCGTGGCTCCATTAACGTACGACTTACGGAGAGCTCCGTGTATAATAACCCTAGGCTTTGCATTGAAAGGTCCCCCAAAATGGGGTTTTGGGTGATTTTGGGGGTAGGGGCAAAGATAATTGGTGGGAAAGTACATCCGTCTTCAGAACTGCGCGTTTTCAGACATCATATGTGTCACGCCCCCGACTGCTAATAGGTGACTAAGTGTGGTGAGATGTGTGCGACAACAGAGTGTATACTTTGTAAAATATTTTATTACAAACAACACTAAAACGCAGTCATAAGAACAGACAATACAGTAGCCAATCACACTCAAAATACACGGATACTTAAAGTGCTACTGCAGTCCAAACTTCGCACACAGTTTCTGGATTGGTCAACAACCGACGCTGTGTAGCCGTCGAACGTCTGAACCGCTTGGCTGACCCGTCAACACGCTGAAAGCGTCGCCGCTACCGCCTCTGAGCTCGGCTGACCTTCAGGATCCACCACCACAGGATGCCGGTCTTCACAGAAGTCTTCTGAGACGCGTCAGATCTCTTCTGGACCCACGCCACACCCTGACAAGGTA
>Ga0209149_1001757_pt1 | contig 11439 bp, 11 predicted proteins | sample WorMetTyACAVOLI2_FD_187423 | JGI IMG/M metagenome (GOLD analysis project Ga0209149, IMG submission 187423) | Marine gutless worms symbiont microbial communities from Max Planck institute for Marine Microbiology, Germany - Olavius algarvensis... ...
ATTAGTGTTCCATAGTAACTATAGGCCTAGGATGCACCGTTTGGCCACAGTGCACGCGCGTGACAACCAACGACCAACCAACCAACGACGTCACGACACAGCCTATCACAATAAGCGCCTCTTTTACTAACGTAAAGTGAGGCGCTTAAAAATTGGTTAATACAACAACATATAACCAAACAGAAGTGTGAAAATAATGATTCTGCATTCTGCAGTGCAACAGCAACAAAAGGGATTTTATCAGGTACTGTCACTTACATGATAATGAATACATACACACTGTTGGTTTTTGTTTTTGTTAAATTGGCTTATTTTTCTGTGGTCATCTCTGTAGGAAACCGTCTCACGACTCTATAGACTTAATGACCTGTTTGATGCCAAATAAACGCTGATGGCTAAATATACACAACAATGAGGATAACTTTTAACGTAATTCAACTGCTCAGATGTGCCTGTTTGTAAGGTTTACTTTCTGGAGCACTGGAGCAATTTTGATGGACATGCTGCCAGCTGCCACCAACAGTTTATGCAGGTCTCAGTGGCAACTGAACTAAAACTGCCAGGAAGAGAACCACGGCTGCTCCTACATGACAACGAAATTAAACAAGACAAACTACACAATGCTATTACAACTTAGAAATATCATTTTGCATAAAAAAGCTACGAAAAGTTGTCCAATTGTCACTTTATGAATGAACACATTCTTTCTTGTTTGTTGTCTTGACCCTGAATGACCTCAAATAAAGCGATTTAACTTGGATGCGGCTCTTCTTGCTCTCGGATTCAGTCAGCAGGTGGCATCAATAGTTTCCATGATTAAGCAGGTACTTGGTGTTTAGTCGTCGTCATCGTCGTTTCTGGCATGCAACTCTAAGATTGCGTAGCGCCATACGTCGACATTATCCCCCAGAGAGGGCAGTTCTGAGTAAAATCTGCTACTTCGGGGAGCGTAAGGTGGTGTTGTTTCAGATCCTGTTGGACGGTGCTGAGCCACGTGATGCGGGGACGACCTGGTTGTCTTCTCCAATCTGCCGGAGGGGAGGCTAACAGGAAACTCTTGGCATCTGCATTGTCGTCCATGTGCATAATATGCCCAAACAGGGTAAGCCGGTGTGACTGGATTACAACAGTGAGTTTGGGTTGCTTCCGATGCTTCGTTAGCCTCCGTACATCATCGTTCCGAACAAATTGGTACCATCTGATGCCAAGCAGCATACGCAGACATCACTGGTCGAGTGCATCGATCTTACGTTTAGTAGGTTAACCTTAACCAAGCAGTCGCAGGGAAAGCATTGTGAATCCTGATGCCAACATAACCATCAATTAGAATGAATTATTTATGTTAATCATCAAATATCTGTAGTATTCTATGCACAGTAATAAACGTATAACTGTTTTGGTGGGTTAAGCCTCCCAAACACAGACCCCTGAATGAAACAGCCGTTGCTTCTAATATGCTTACTTGCGGTCCTACACAAACTTGCAAAATAACAAGGGGTCGGCATGAAGCTCACTGATCAAACGACCATTTTGCCACCTTAACAAGTTTCGCTGCTGTTTGCCGTACTTGTTTTACACACTAGACTTACTGGCACTGCCTCATGTTCAACATCTTTGTCTTTATTGATTTCGTTGTGAAATTAGGCCTATATTACACATTTTTCTCTTAAGTTTCATGTTTACAGATGCTCAACGTGTAACCCAGTCTTCAATAGCAGTCCATCCTCAAGTGAGAAATGGAAGACCAATGGCTAGGCATTAAGCCAAGACCTGACCGCAAATTCAGAACATTCAAATTTTCTTTTGAAACCTGAGAATTCGCCTTACATGCTCCAGATGGCTTAATTCTAATTAGAAAATCCACCAAAATTATTGTTTTCACGACAGATCTGGCTCGGATCGCATAGGGCGATGTTTGAATGTCAGAAGGGTTGGGAGTTGAACTGCTAAATGCCATCAGCTCTTTGCACAACCCCATCAATCATATAACTTAAATGATACCCCCGGGTCCATTCTAAATGATACCCCCAGGGTCCGTTCTAAATGATACCCCCGGCGTCCATTCTAACCCCCCACCCCCCAGTCGACCAGTCCCATGTTACTGAAGTGTCACTAGAGGCCATCTAGCGTCCACAGAATGCAAGACAAGAACTTAGCTATCACAAACAGGTCGCACATCAGCTACGCACAGTACGTCGAGGCCATATATGATAACCCCGTGACCTTGAAATCTAGGTTAAAAGTCACTCAAGGTCACTGGAAATGGAACCACTGGGTAGATCATACACGACTTACTATTAGTCGAGTTATCTGACATTGAATACTATCGTGACCTTGAAATGTGGGTCAGAGGTCACTCAAGGTCATTGAAATGGTACCATTTGAAAGCTAAAGTACGGTTTCCTATTCACCTTCCATAGCAACTGTGGCCGTATCTTTAGCCATTTCGGAGATATTCAGCGTCAAAGAATGATCTGACCTTGACATCTGGGTTTTGGGTTGTTCAAGGTCATTGAAAATGGCGCCATTCAATAGACTACGTATGACTTTCTATCGGTCCACCATTGTAATCATAGCTCTGTCTTGTACCGTTTTTGAGTTATTTGATGTTGAATAATATTGTGACCTTGAAGTCTGGCTTAGAGGTCACTCAAGATCACTGAAACTGGTGACATTCGACAGCTTGGGTCGGTTTCCTATTCGCCTTCTATAGTAACTATGGCCGCATCTGCAGCCGTTTGTGAGATATTCAGTGTCAAAGAATGGCATGACCGTCCTTGAAAACCAGGTTAGGGATCGTTCAAGGTCATTGAAAATGGTGCAGTTCGATAGACAATGTATGACTTTCTATTAATCCGCCATTGTAAGTATAGCTCTATCTTGTACCATTTTAGAGTTATTTGACGTTGAATAAATTGTGACCTTGAAATTGGGGTTAGAGGTCACTCGAGGTCATCAAAAGTGGTGCCATTGAAAAGCTTTGGTCGGTTTCCTATTCGCCTTCTATAGTAACTATGGCCGTATCTGTAGCCATTTGCGAGATATTCAGTGTCAAAGAATGGTGTGACCTTGAAAACAGGGTTAGGGTTCGTTCAAGATCATTGGAAATGGCACCATTTGATAGATCGCATATGAGTTCCTATTAGCTTTCCATAGTAACTATGGAGATATACTGTATCACTTGTGAGATATAGTGACTTATTGGTAGAAAATCGTGAAATGTTTATACCCCACCTGTATTTATCACCCCCACACTCACAGGGGGTGACCCTGACGGAATTTCGTGAAGATGTTTGACGCTGGTAAAACTAGAATGATTGGGCTACTGTATGGTGGAAAAATTATAAGAATACGTTAAGCTGTTTTCATACAATACCGGAACCTCACTGACGAACAGATAGACAGACAGATTTGCTATATCAATATCGCGCGTCAGTATGCTGATACGTGCTAAAAACTCTTTGGCCGCTGGGGCTCTGCCATGGACTCAACTGGAGGACCTTACAGATTCCCTAGATGCCTGAGGTGTGTCTTTTACTTTTTTGCTAAGCGAGATATCGCGATAAATCTACGGTAAAGTAAAGACGACATTCTCGCAAATACCTCGTAGAAGTTTCGTTGCCATGGCACCCTGTCAATGGCAATATTTAAAAGCAAACACGATGCACATCTTTTACTTTTATTTCTACGATAATAAAAATAAAATTAAACTACGATATCATTGATATCAATACTGAATTTGTACAAAAACACAAAAAAGTTTCCATCACTTCTGATGCCACGTTGTGGGTGGAGCCATGGTTACTGAAAAGAATGGGAGGAGCTAACAAACTGTAAACATGAAAATTTTTGCTCGCCAATTCTACGAGTTGCTAGCGTAGAATCTACGAGAAACTCGTAGCAAAAAAAGTAAAAGACACGCCACTGGTGGGAAGGAGTCATGCTGCCTCGAACAACCCACCCAGCTCCTGGTCTTTCAGGCCTAGCCACTGATTCCCAATTCATTTTTTCATCAATTAAATACTGCCACTCAGAGAGCTTAAACTCTCTCCAAGCCCTTTGACGCCTTCATTCTCTGCCCTTTGGCTTGATAAAACTCCTTCAGTTTTGCCATGGGCCTTCGCCCACCAAACCTTGATTTCTGGCAGTGTCCCTGCTTCAAACATGATAAAATTCAACACGCCTTTCACGAAAGTTTAAGAAATGTCATCATTTACAAAGAGACATCACGTGAATCTTGTTGTCAATTAGCCATGACGTGTCTATACCTCAGAAATTTCACGAGTAACTGTTGCCAGTTTGTCTGTCTTCTGCTGCTGTTCATGTCTTGTCTTTTCATCTTTCTTCTTTGACAAATATGCTTCCGTATCTTTCCATGCTTTGTGTAGTTTCACGCGTTCATTAAACACATCCTGACAAACGACATCAGTTATTCACAATATAAATCAGGAAATGTTGTCAAGCAGCAGAACTACAAAAAGTGGTTTAAAATAAGGAAGAAATAATGCATTACAAGGGTCAATCTAATGCTTTCATTACATCCAACAAAATGTAGCACATAGCAGTCATATTCTCCAGTACCTGCTTCAAGATCGTGACCCAACTAAATACTCCTTGCACTCCAGATGACATGCTAAATAGCTCATTCCAAAAACACCGAATTTGAACACTGTCATTATCTGATAAGACTGTTAACAAAGGCTGTTACTAGTCACTATACAACAACTTTTATCTCTAACCTACTATTTTGTTTTATCGCCACTTATGTGTTGTTAATCATGTGTTGCATGTAAACTGTTTGCGGCTGTTAAGCCATTCTAGTAAACGAGTTAACGCACTGTCACCATTGTCACTGTTATTAAACACTTATAGTCAATTAATAACATAAACATTCGGTTTTAAAACAACTAAAAATGATTATGGGTTCTGAAACTCGAGCAGCAAGTTACAACAAAAATAAATTACGCCGACTTGAACTGCGAATGATAAGACACATTTTGCAAACCTTAATGGACTGAATGAAACACATGTAGTCCTTGATCAGCTCGGAGATGACGTAGAAGTCGACGTCTGCTTGATCGGCATGCAGCTGTGAAACTTTGCTTGTAACGTCCGACATCTGCGACAGTGACCTCGACAGTGACACGTCTTCCTCTGTGCTGCCGAGTACCGCGACCGATTTAGCTAACAGCTGAGTATTCTGCGACAGTTCTGAAACGCAAAAGGAAGCCAATGATGCTGACAGATAATATACATTATATCTGTATTATTTTTACATATGCTAAAGAATGTCAAGTCACCGCATTTGCTGAAATAAATATACAGGTCGGCACGTCCACTCAACATTGTACAAGAAGATCAGCTAGTGCTGAGTCAGCTCTCATTACAATAAGGTCAGTTATAGCGGTAGATCAGTTAACATTAACCACAACCCTAAACAAATAAGAGACTCGTGTAAATTTTACTTCCTCACTGAGAGAGTTGCTTTACCTAGTTACGTGGTGCGACAGCTACCACACTAAACTGTTTAAAAAGCAGCTCCACTGTTGCAAAGCGAAAGGTCAGGTGTGCGTTCCTACTGGTGACATAAATAAATGAGAATATCTGTAGTCGGCACCTAAAAACCACAAGTCACTAGGTGTCACAGCCTTAACAGCTGGTGAATAAATACGTCTTCAGCTGGATCTTGAGCTGTACAAAACTGACAGCTGCATGCAACAAAGCTGGCAAGTTGTTCCACAGCCGCGGTCCGGCGACAATAAGTGGTGAAGAAAATGAAAAAGTGATCCGGAATACACACACAGATCCGGATCACCACCATACATTAATCACTTGGCGGTTTGGCTTAGTGGTAACGCGTTGGCTTCGATCAACGTAGTTGCGCTACGTCAGACACGGTTAGTACTCGGATGGGTGACCATCTGTGGACGGGTACATCATTTCGGTATGTAACCAGCCAACTAGGCCAACTCAGCCTTTCATCCTTATGGGGTCGATAAATCGAGTACCAACCTGCCCGGGTGGCAGATAACGCTGTGTGATCCCACTGACAAGTGGCGTCCCGTAGTTCTGACCTGAATTTCACGAAGAACTATACGCTCCTTTACCTTTACCTTTTACTTCTAGAGGGTCACTCCTTGTCCATGCATGTCAAGTTTGGTCAACGTCCATTTCTGCACTCGTCAGTTATCCTCTTTACAGAATGACAGATCAAATAATCTATAACTTGTCAGCGGAGGTAATAACAACAATCAATAACAACTGTACATAGTTAAATTTCCATGGAAGTTTAACTACAGTCTTAAGGGCTCAGAATATCAACTGATACCATTTTCAATAGAAAAAGATGATAATACTTGACAGCAAATCGACGAGATGTCGATTGCTGCAATAGTATTATCACCTTTTTTTATTGAAAATGGTATCAGTTGATATTTGCTGTATTAGAGGTGTCATTCTAAGCCCTTACAACTGTAGTTAAACTTCCATGGAAGTTTTTAACATTAATTTTTACTGTTTTAATTTTTTTAGAGTAAGTTGACCACGTGTTCCCGCCACCTCCGTCACTGTTACATAATTAGCAACTTGCTATTGTGAGCTGGTTGGTCGCTGCTACCCTAGTTTTACTACCTATAGGCCTACACATCCACCAGCATACCAAATTTCAATTCCTAGCTCGATTAGTTTCAGAGATATGGGAGTCCAAAAATTAAAAAAAGTGGGGTTGCTTATACCATAGATGCCCCTAGCAGAAAAATTTATACATGTAGCTCTAGTATCTGTAAATGCTAACCAGCACACCACATTTCAACTTCCTAGCATGATTAGTTTCGGAGATATGGAGGGGGTCCCAAAATAAAAAAACTGGGCGCTGCTAATCTCCCAGACACCCTTTAGTGACAAATTTTTTACATAGAGAACTAGTACGCATAAATGCCTACCAGTGCACCAAATTTCAACTTCCTAACTTTATTAGTTCCCGAGATAAAGAGGGGGTCCCAAAATGTAATGTGGGAGCTACTACCCTCTGCCGTACCCCGTATGCTGAAAATTTTATGTGTGCTCCTAGTACTTGACAAGGTCAAACAGTGTGCCAAATTTCAGCGCTGTAGCTCTATGCATCATGCAGTTATGCGAATATATATTTCCCATAAGCTTACCATTAAATGTATCCAAAAATGGAATTTTGGGGGTTTTGAGGGTGAAGATGTCAAAATACTGTGTTCTAACCCCCAAAAAGCACTACCCTGCATGAATACCGGTACGCCTCAGTTGGTGTATCGGATGTCAAAATCGGTTCAATGGCCTAAGCTCTAGGTCCATGGAAACATTTACATACAAAGAAATAAAAAAAGCGTGAGTGGTAACTTTGGATATATGGGGAGAAGTAACCCCCCTGTGCGATCTTGACCAAATGTGGCATGTGGGAACATATTGGCGACGTAATCACGTGTGCAGTATTTGGTGACTGTCAGTTAAGAGGTGTGAGTTTGGTGAGAGGGGTAATTTTGCTCTCTCCTATTGACTTGAGGTATCACCCTTGCAACACTGGTCACACTACCGTGTGATCACACGATGAACAGATATAAGCACACCTTTCCTGTTTGTGACAAGAAGTTCGATGCTTGCATGCAGGTCTTGTAAGTCGTGTTCCATCAGATCCAGCTGCTCAGTTTTATCTTCAAACCACTGTTCACAGCAAGAACAGCAGACCACCCACACGTATCACAAATGTTAAACACACACACTCTCTGTCTTCTTCAGCACCTGCCGTGGTGCTGAGTAATAATACCCAAGAGCACCATGTCTAAATGGTTAGGTAATGGTTGGGCAGAACTTTGCACATTAGAGTTAATTAAGCTAGAGATGTAATCTGCTGTGGCTGCCTTTACAAATATACACATACGAGGAGACACATCATATATTCTCCAGCTGAGTGACATTATTATACTACGGTAGCAGATGCCAATATGCAGTAAATAGTATTGAACTATTTGTCTTCTACTCTGTCAGTTAAGTCGTCTAGTTATGCCGTACCAACAATGCCAAAAAATTTAAACTGGCAAACTGTATGAAAGTGTTAAACACCGCATTCTGTAAAATGACTAATCACAAAATTTTGACAACTCTCTTGTGTGCAGTTATTATGCAATTAACAGCAATAGTTGACTCACGTCGTCAGTCTCTGGCATCGCATAAGTGTATTTGCCAATACTGTCACCAACGCGGTTGAACAGCCTAACAAGACCGGCTCCCGAGAGTGCAGAAGTACTGCTTGACTTGGGCAGTTCACCATCCAGTTCCACAAACACGATAAAGTCTATGTCACAACTGAGCCGCGGATGTCTCGCTATGCGATTCAAAAACCTATACCACATTGTAACACAAATCGACACAGCCTCACCTCCTGGAAGATGCCATTAGCAATACAATAGAAAGTGTAGAGATCAATTCCTGTAGCATTGTGCAAACTTGTCATAACATAGTAAAAATTACCTCTCCAGAGCGGCCCTTCGTTTTTCAACAAAATCTAAAGATCCTGACTCTTCTTTTGTTACTTTAACCTTCGTCATGCCTAACACAACACAGTGTGCCTAAGGTCAAGAAACATGTACATGTTGACACAGAAAAAAACATCCACATGTTAATTGACATCAATTAAACATAAGTAGATATTTTTTAAATCCAAAAAAATGAAATTATAAGTTATGCAGTCAAATTTTAAATTGTCCCTCATTATTTTACATTATCATCATCATCACATTTTTGTGGTCAAAAACACTAATGCATAGCAAACAGCTTCTTTCTGTGATGTTTAACTGCATGAAACTTCAACACTTCAGTGGCTTGAGAAGATTCATTTAGCAAAACCAACGCAAATGACTCATTACAACAACTTTAATGCAACTTTCAGGAATACACAGATATAAGCCAAAACAAGTGCTGTCAGACACAGCAAATCTAGCCCCGCACTGCAGGGTGCTGCCATCTGACAAATTCAACAGCATGATCGCTGAGCTGCTGGCCATCTTTTCTCAAAGTTTCATGACTGTAGCTTAAGCATTTTCCCACATGGTAGCACGGTAACAAACATCAACGTTACACTTACACAGGCAACCAAAACACATACCTCGCTGACTGGCTATCACCATGCGACACATACATAATGAAAATCAGCAAAAATGAACAAGTTTTGGTCAATCTTTAGTGTCATCTTTATACAACATGTGGTTTTTAGTAGTTTCAGTTAGTTTCTAAATGTAGTTTCAAACTCGTTCTTCACTAATGACACGCAGCTAATAGGGGTGTGCAGAAAACCGATCATCGGTTCGGATTAAGTTTTAAAAAAAACCCGTCCAAAAATTTGACAACCGTTTGGACAGTTTGCCACCAGAAACTGCATGCAATCTGCGATTCAAAGTGACAAACAATAACTTTGTTTGTATTCAGCATGCAGATAAAGAATGTTTTAAAACACCACCGAAACAGAGCTTAGCATATAGACGACAACACAACGCGATTGTAACAGTTTATTAACTACATTACCGAAGCCATAATGCTGTAATATTCGCTGTAAATTAACTACTCAACTATTAGATCAGTAGTAAATAACTATAATATACGAACTGGACCGCTTTTTTCAAACCGAACCAAATCAAACTCATTCCAAACTGAATCCGAGTTTTCTGAAAAACTGAACCGAAATTTTTAATAATCTATTCCGCACATCCCTAATAACACAGGCTAAGAAACACAGTTAAATTGTATGCAGACTGACTAAAAACTGACACTGGGATGAACTTTCAATGGCATCCTTACTGCATACCTACAACACTTTTCTCAGGCGGAGGCGGAATGACAACTCCCTGTGTCTGGTATCTGTTGACCAACTTCTCGTGAAGACCAAGAAAGTCGCTGAAGCGTCGAGTCACAGTCATCTCAGGCCGCTTGAAATGTTTCACATTTGTCTACAACAGCAACACAGTAGGCACCACATCTCAAAACATTACCACCCATGCAAATACCCACGAGATATGCCTAGATGCCTAGTTACTTATATTACAATTCTTCACGTAAAAAGCTGTTGTGTATAAACAACTAAGGTCTTCCAAAGCAAAGCTGACATTAAACATGCAACACCACACCACAGGCAAATTAAAATAATTTACAGGGTGTTCCAGAAAAACTGCACAAAGTTTTGCACGTGATAAATTTTAAACCAATCACCACAGAATCGTATTTTTTGCATCAGAATGCTTGGTAAAGATTACTGTCCATCAATTCAAGACTTTGCCTTGAAAATGTATTTCTGTTTTGAGTAGTTCACTTACCAGTTGCTAAACAAAGAATATTTATTTGCGATATTGCAGCCGTTTCCTTTTTCGTGTTACCAATTAATTTCTTAACATTTTGGTGAAAACCACGTCCCTGTGTGACTCATGGTTGCAAAGTTATGGTGTACGAGGTATTAAACTTTTTTTGCAGTTTTTCTGGAACATCCCATAGTATTGATACTAGAAAGTCAAGTGTTTTAGACAACTAACGCCCTGGAAAAGAATAGCAAGTGACACCAGATAAGTCATTGCGATTGATTTCAAACGATTTACAGCTAACTAACTTAAACGTGATCAGAATTATTCAGTGCTTGATGAAACACTCCATCATACATACTCAACAACAATACACCTAAATAGCTCGTGATAAATGAGTTTTTCTGCACAGACTAACTTGGACATGCTTACCCTTGTTGTCACTTTGTAGACTATGTAAGCACTCATTCCATCTCCTACTTTCTTCGGTTCAGACACGAGAATCTCCGTCTTAGTAAAATCATCTTCATCTTCCTCAACAGTCTGCACAATCCAGGCAGCAAAATATGTAGAAGCTGTCAGTGTCATTACACATACAGAGAATATTATTAAGATCACACCGAGCTCAAAACCACAGTTGGTCCATACATATTAAACGTGAATATGTAATGACCCTCAATATATGTATATGTGCATATTTTATTTTGCAAGACGTATTTACGATTAAAATATGTAATGGTGTAATTTGCATAAAACTTTGTCGATCTAACTTCGCATATACTGAAATTTATACCTGTTTCATTTTTATGCCTTTGGGCAATTGTTAAAGGTCAAAAACATTGCAATATAGACGTACTTCGTTATAAGAAAAGTAGACATGCATTCTTAGTAGTTGTAAGCATACTTCACGTTGTTTACATACGCTTAGCACCTGCTAGGCAACATCTGATCACGTGACTTAAGCAGCGCATAAAATGTGTCGCTCGTTTCCACCGTTACTTGTAAGGGTGCAACTTTCGAATTATTTTCATAATCGATAGTCGAATGCTCTGTAGTCGATTATTAATCGATAGTCGAATTACGGACCTACACTACCGAAGCGTATAAAAAGGTGATCTGACCTGAAAGC
>Ga0209149_1001758_pt1 | contig 11437 bp, 10 predicted proteins | sample WorMetTyACAVOLI2_FD_187423 | JGI IMG/M metagenome (GOLD analysis project Ga0209149, IMG submission 187423) | Marine gutless worms symbiont microbial communities from Max Planck institute for Marine Microbiology, Germany - Olavius algarvensis... ...
CCATTGGTAGGCGAGTTATGTCATTTAGAATATTTTCCAACATGGCGGCCGTCCGCCATTTTGAATTTTAAAAATTTTAATATTTAATCACGTGACTGTCGTTCTGGTCCTAACATGCAGCTGTGTACCAAATTTCATCAAAATTGGTTCACGCGTTCGGCCTCCAGACGCCCATAACTGCACAATGTTCAATGCGCCGTTGCTAGGCAACATCCGTAGCCATGGCAACCAAATCGTGTGGGACATGTCGCGGACATGATGAGATGTGACCACCCAAGTTGGGTCTCAGTCGGTCTATTGGTAGGCGAGTTATGACATTTGTAATATTTTCGAACATGACGGCCGTCCGCCATTTTGAATTTTAAAAATTTTAATATTTGATCACGTGTCTGTCATTGCAGTCCTAATTTGCTGTTGTATACCAAATTTCATCAAAATTGGTTCACGCGTTCGGCCTCCAGACACCCATAACTGCTGAATGTACAATGCGCCGTTGCTAGGCAACGCCAGTTGCCATGGCAACCGCATCATGGCGGACATGTCGGGGGCATGATGGGATGTGACCACCTAAGTTGCGTCCCAGTCGGTCCATTTTTAGGCGAGATATGGCAATTCGAATATTTTCCAACATGGCGGCAATCCGCCATTTTGAATTTTAAAAATTTTAATATTTGATCTCACGACTGTCATTGTGGTCCTAACTTGCTGTTGCATATCAAATTTCATCAAAATTAGTTCACGCGTTCGGCCTCCAGACGCCCATGACTGCATAATGTTCAATGCGCCGTTGCTAGGCAACGGCCGTTGCCATGGCAACCGCATCATGCCGGACATATCGGGCACATGATGGGATGTGACCACCCAAGTTGCGTCCCAGTCGGTCTATTGGTAGGCGAGTTATGTCATTTGGAATATTTTCCAATATGGCGGCCGTCCGCCATTTTGAATTTTAAAAATTTCAATATTTTATCACGTGACTGTCGTTCTGGTCCTAACATGCTGCTGTGTACCAAATTTTATCAAAATTGGTTCACGCTTTCGGCCTCCAGACGCCCATAACTGCACAATGTTCAATGCGCCGTTGCTAGGCAACGCCCGTTGCCATGGCTACGCCCGTTGCCATGGCAACCACATCGTGGGGGACATGTCGGAGACATAATGGGATGTGACCACCCAAGTTGGGTCTCAGTCGGTCCATTGATGGACCAGTTATGACATTTCTAATATTTTCAAACATGGCGGCCGTCCGCCATTTTGAATTTTTTTGAATTTTAAAAATTTTAATATTTAATCACGTGACTGTCATTGTGGTCCTAATTTGCTGTTGTGTACCAAATTTCATCAAAATTGGTTCACGCGTTCGGCCTCCAGACGCCCATAACTGCTGAATGTACAATGCGCCGTTGCTAGGCAACGGCCGTTGCTATGGCAACCGCAACATGGCGGACATATCGGGGACATGATGGGATGCGACCACCCAAGTTTCATCCAAATCGGTTCATTGATAGGCGAATTATAGCGTTTTCAATATTCTGCAATATGGCGGCCGTCCGCCATCTTGAATATGAATTTTGTTATTCTGGACCACCCACGAAGTCATCTATGCGGTTCGATTACCATGTCAAAATTTGGTATCGATCCGATATTCCCCGCCGGAGATATTACGATTTTATAATTTTGCCACTTTGGCTGGGAAATGCCTAACTACGCCCCCTTTTTGGGGGTTTTTGGGGTTTTTGAACCCCTTAATATTGTGGATGGTCACTCAAACCCCCAAAAGGCACATCCTTGGGTGACGACGCGTCATTTAAGCCATAAATGGTTAAATTCCGTCGAGGGGTTCGACCTGGGCGGAGTTGCGAGAAAAAAAAGTATAACCAGGACAGGACAGGACAGGACAACAAAAAAGTCACAAAAGCGTAATATTTCACATATTTGTGGGAAAGCTCCCCGTAAAGATATTGCAATGAAATTTGGCACAGGGGTAGATGACCTCGAGCTAGTTACGTCGGCAGAGTTTGATCTTTAAAATTTAAGGGGTGTAAATTTTACAGGGGGTTAAAATTTGGGCTTCTCCATTGACTTTGCCTATCGGCCTTAACACAGTGTAGCGCTACTGCGCTACCTGTGATAGTCCTACGAAAGAATCCTTTCGCTTGGCTAGGAATAAAAGTGATTCAAACAATATTAGCATCGGCAACATGTTATTAAAAACATCACATGACCAAGAACTAACTATCGACGACCTCTAACTAAGACAAGCGACCACTAACTCCTCTCTGACCGAACGCAAACTCTACTCCACTCTGACTCTGACAGTTCGACACTCTACACTCTGACAACTGACTGCCATAGCAGCGCTACGCAACTAAGACATCGCCGCAGCCAATCGGAAAGCTATGCACAGACTGACAGATATAAATAAGCCATTTCAGCTTATAATTGGTTGTGTTGTGCATAACCCGAACTGCACAACACTTTCTATTAGTAGTCTGTACGGACCATGTGTCTATTACGTATCGTTTCTGATATTCAGCGTCGAATAATGGCGTGCCCTTGAAATCTGGGTTACCAGTCATTCAAAGCCTTTGAAAATGACACCATTCGATAGATCGTACACGACTTGCTATCAGTCTGCCATTGTACGAGTATAGCTGGCCATTTTTCAGATATTTGAAAAATAGCGCCGCCCATGGTCTTTGCTCCATCGTTTGAAAAATATCGTGACCTTCATGTCTAAGTCAGAGGTCATACAGACCCGCGGCTATTGCCCATGACAGTATGGGTCTGTCTTTATTCGCTTCCACACACAGCAAGCTCCCATAAAAAAGGTTATGTATCGTAAGATAATGCGTTAGATCGTTCAAGGTCATTCAAGGTAATCGAAATTGGTATCAATCGAAAGCCTTATGCGATTTCCTATTAGTCTTCCATTGTAACTACAGGCCTATCTTCTATTGTGTCCGGGGTATAACGATTTATTGGTCTAAAATCTACGCTTTTCCGCCGTTTTGCCCACTCCAATCTCGTTTGAGGCCATCGCTCGGGACGTTTCCCTGGTACGTTGGGTATTAAAGTAGTCTCGGGAAACTACAGTCATAGGCTACCCGAGGACAAAAACAGCATGATCCCACGGTCGTTAGTTTTGACACAATACCAGCGTGTAACGGACGGCCGGACAGACGGCCAGACACACCGTCTGTATAGCTAAGTAGCGCTCCAGCACAGCCGACAGCGACAAAGAAGTCTGGTGACGTGTAACGTGCTACGGAACATAATGTCATACGTATGACATTATGGGCACAGTAAAACCGCACAGCAACGGATACAGCAATACTGTGATTGGTACACAGACCGTTGATGGATGAACTGTTACATTTGGTACCGCGAGGAGGGGCTCGAGTGGGCTGCGGCCCCGCCCAGTCCCTCCTCGCTGCAGTAACAGTCCACCCATCAACGGGAAGTGTACCAACTTCATATTATTCGATGTGACAATATAATTACCTTTGCACTTTCAAGGGTCGATGAAACAAATGACTCGTGTCAGTCGCCTAATGCCGTGCGTTGCGGATACTTTGAACAAAGCTCTTTTATGCATCTGTTCCACTGGACGCTACTGACTGCGTTTTGTTTAAAGCAAAACTACTGCATTGATTACATCTGTTTTCCACCTTGTTCTCCAATATTATATTTATAGTTTTAGGCCTAAATTTTGTCTATATTGTCAACCACTGCGTACTGTCAGTGTTTCTTTTTTTTATAAAGAAACGACTTGACTTGACTTATCACTCAGAAGTGAATTGAATTGGTGCATTTTACTGAAGTACTTTGAGAATCCCGTGATGCTTAAAACAGAACAGTCGCAGAAACTAATCAAATTGGTTAAGACTTGATAAAGTTCTCATCATTAAACGATGAAATCGATATTACGTAATTGTCATCACCTTCATAATATTCGACATTATAAACGAAACAGGGACGGTTTCTAGACGTAAATTTTCATCAAGCCCGGTCTCCATCGTTCCTATTTACTATTACGGAAATCTGGTTTGAACGTCGGTATCGCTTCATCATAAAATCAAATCTTAAAAATTTGGGACCTGACCAACATTTGGGGGCGAAGGCCCCAGCCCCCAGCCTAGAACCGCCCCCTGACGAAGAAGAAAATGTGCGCACCGATGTGGCAGACCGCCAGGAGGACTGTCGTTGGTAAGATTGTTGTCCACATGACACAGCGAACTAGTTCTGCTACTCTTTAGTCGCTGCGATCAATTTCTTCAATACAACAACAACAATCGATGTTAATTGAGACAACAAAAGATCAGGTCGTCTGAAATTTTCATTCAAATCGGTTGACATTTCTAAGAGTTATGCAAAATAATCAAAAGGTTGTTTTTAAAACGCGGAGTACATTTCACGCTGAACGTTAGGTTGTCCATACTGCGTGGCATTCTGCTTTTCTCAGAAAAATATTCGCACATTATTAGAAATTTATTGTCAGTTGAAAATCGAAAAGCTTTATTATTACCATTCGTCCGTACCATTGGCGTTGTTATAATCTGTCACAACTCGGCGCGTTTTTAAACTCAGCATAATAAAAGCACAATCAGATCTGAAAATCTTTCAAGTTTTAGAATTTTAGTTTGCAGTTCGAATAACTTCGTTAAGTTATATAATGTTTTCTCAAAATTGTAAAAAACTGTTTTTTTTTCAAGCCTTGAAATGAGATCTGATTAAATACTTTGTGACGACGTTATTAACTACTGTTATTGCTGGAAAATCGTCACAAATCTCACGTGAATATCGAATGCATTAAGTACTGTTACTTAAATTTAAAGACTGAAAAGAAAGAAGAAAAAAAACGTTTACACTACGGGGTTTACCTGTTGCTGGTGCGGGTGGCACCACTGTAACTAGTCGGTAACGGTGGAGTTGTCACCGTACAACACTGGGTGAGATCGATCGCGCACTGTCAGCGCTAAATGACGTCAGACATCGAGGTTTGCTTGGGATGCCGGCCGGTCGTCAAGACAACCAGCTGCACTGGAGGTTCTACACTGTGCTTAGAAAAAAACACCACGTTTGTTTTCTTGCATAACTCTTAGAAAAGGTAAGTCTAAAATTAAGCGTCGTGTGACTGCAAAGTTTGCTGCAAGTATGTGAGTTGAGCGAAAACATCGAACTGTTGCGACATGTCTTTGTACTTGACACTGATATTGCATGTCAGCCATCAGCAATCAGCAACGAAGAAAAACAGTTGCAGGCACTAGTGCCTCTATAACCGTATCTTTACAACAACTCAAAACGAACTGTCTGATAATTTTCTAATTTATACTCTGATCTGTCTCCGGTTCCAGTTACTTCAGCAGTCCAATCAAACATAACATCCTAGTTACCCCAAAATTTATCTAATCTTCATTCGAATAGTTTAAGAGAATTGACATCTACTAAACGTACTTCTGTTTATTTTCCCTGCATCATTTATACGAAATAAACTCGTGTGTGTATCCGTTAAGTAGCAACTTTCTGTCGTGTTTACTATCTATGAATTCCATCGTTATGTTGAGCTGCAGCGACAGCAGTGTTATGGGGGTGTTTGTCCGAGGTTGGTTTTTGTCTCACCATGTTAACAACAGGTGTGGTTGCGGCAAGGGGGTATGTCCCCGAAGGGGTCCCCGAGGGGGGTTCGATCGTCCGTTCATGTGCCGGCCACGTCAATGAACAAGCGACATATATATTACGAATGACGGGTGAAGTGTCGGCCGGCATCGCGACACGTGCGAAACAATGCGACCAATACAGTAGATGAACGGCCGGGACGAAACGTCACAAAGGCAGGGCATCGATCGGCGTCAGTGCAGAATCTACAACGAATGTGAGGCTGAATTATTGTTGATACTTGTTGCTAATGTACAACAAGAAGCTCATTAACCCTTTAGACTCCAAAGGCAATTATAGGGCTACATCGAATAATACGAAGTTGGTACACTGGCCGTTGATGGGTTGGCTGTTACATTTGGTACAGCGAGAAGGGGCCTGGGCGGGCTGCGGCCTTACCCAGTCCTCTCCTCGCTGTACCAAATGTAACAGCCCACCCATCAATGGCCAGTGTACCAATCATTGTATTGCTATATGATAGTTCGTTGCTCTGTGGTTTTAATGTGGCGATTAAAGGGTTGAGCTGTGCCAGAGAAACGGCGCCGCGCGGCAGAAATTAACTAAATAACGCCAACGTAATACCAAAGAAATTAACGAATCAGCACCCTCCTGTACAAGAAGCTCAGCTGTTGCAGAGAGACCGCGCGACGTTTCGTGTCATTGAATATGTCGCTAAGTCACTCAAAGTCACTGAGCTTAGGTCATTCGAAATGACATCCTTGAGTTGGGCGTGTGTAGGTCCCTTCTTATTGCATTGAAACTATGTATCGCGTACCGTTTCTGAGATATTCAGCATCAAAGAATGGCGTGACCTTAAAACCGAGAATAGGGGTGGTTCAAGGTAATTGAAAATGGCACCATTCGAAAGCTGGGGTACGGCTTCCTATTCGCCTTCCATAGTGGCTATGGCTCTATGTTGTATCATTTACGCGATAATGCGATATATTGGTCGAATATCACGATTTTTTTCATAACCCCGTGCATTCGACGGTCTCATTAGGGGGTCCCCGTTGGAATATTTGGTACGGAAAAGCTAGAATAATGTGGCTACATAACGGTGAAGAAAGTTTGAGGATAAGTTTGGGAGTTTCGACAGAATACCGGCGTGACAGATGGACAGACGGACAGAAAGACGAACAGACAGACGGACGGACATCTTGCCACGGCATAGTCCGCGCTATGCGTACGGGTCGCGCGGTAAAAATGAGCTTAAACATTCACGCAACATCGAGTAGGCTATATAGGCTGAGTAACAATTACAATAAAGTAACGAATCTGTGTGTAGGATTTCCTGTCCTATGATGTTAGAATCATGTTTACTTAGTCAAGGTTGGCGGAGTTGTGCGATCGTTATTGTTTGTCTGTCAGCAACTCACGAACATAGTACGCACGGGCACGAAGTGACCCTCTAGAAGTGTTTAATTTTTGGCGTTGATCCGGAGCCGGATGAGGATTCTGGATCACTTTTCCATTGCCCTCAAGGGCCTCACCATTACGGGATAGGAGCTTTTTAGGAAACTTCTTAGCGTGTCTCATACATCATCGGCCGACTTGTACAAAACTGTCGAAATGACTGACGCCGACAAGGTAATGAATCCACACCATTTTGGGAGTGGTCCAGCGGACATCCACATCCGGATGCGTATAAATCCAGAAATCCGAATTCGTGTCCCGGATCACTTTTGGTTGACATTTCGGTCTTGGCGGAGTTTGCGCTCGCTGAGTGCTCTTGCGTTGATCGAGGTACAGTTTAGGAGTTACTGGAATTAACTTCAAAGGTGGTTCAGTGGACACAGCAGCTTCTTTTCACGCGCATAGACCGCTCGTGAGCAACCACTGGACTATTTAATTTACGGATTGTCCTTTTTACCTCCGCCAATAGGGTGAGGTTACGCGATCAGTACGGCTTGTCTGTCATTGTTCGTTCTGTCTGTCATTCACTTATTCTGTCTCGTTGCAGGATTAGGCAAAAGTAATTAGCCGATTTCAAAGCCATGCAGCCTAGGCTATTGTAATCACTGGGGTCAGAAAATCAATCTTTTGGGAATAACTTCGGCAAACCGCAGCCGATCTGGACCAAAGTTGGTACACATGGACAGGTCAAGGGGCGACAACATTCAGGAAATTTTGGTTGCGATCGACCCAGAGGGGCAAAACAGAGCGCTCGGACGAGTCCCGCGAAATAATTTTTTTGTCCCGTAAACGAGACGAGGACTAATTTTCACCAAATTTGGCCAAGAAACGTAAATCCTGTCCCCTCGAAACGTATGTATGGGATAGCAACCGGGGTTGGAAAATATCATGATATTTTCGAAAATATCAAAATATCGAAAATATCAAAAGTATCATGATTTTTTTATATTTTTATTTTCGATATTTTTGATGCTTTCCAGAAAATGAAAATTTTAAATAAATTATATAACAACGGCTGTAACACCCTGATGCAGTATTTAATAACCATTAGTTACCAGACATTTGTACATACGTTAAAACTTGGTTTTTAGGCGAACCATACTTCGTTACGTTTGCATTATGGCATGAGCCGTCCGTCTGTGTCTGTCGTCTGTGACGTTGTTGCACTCTACAGACAGGGTTAAAATTGTCGGCAATATTTTTGCACCATTTAATAGCTTAGAGACTTGGGCAGTTTGTGTTAGATATGCATGAATTTAAAAAGTAAGTAAATAATAATAATAATAAAGGTTGATATTTTGAAAATACAAAAATATCAAAAATATCAAAATATGATATTTTTGCTTGAAAATATCATGAAAATATCATATATATCGTTGATATATGTCATTGATATTTTCATGCCAACCATGGTATAGCCACCATGAATGGACCTTCATGGGTGGTCCCACGACGTTTCCCAATAAATCCGAAATGGCGAACGGCGCCATATTGAATTTCGTAAAAATGCTACTAGGCATATCTCCGTAGGCCTAATAGATGAAGAAATTTGCACTTTTTGATTTCGTATACAAAGATGCAACAGGGTCAGACTATGCAGTATACCGACAACAACTGCAAGACGGCTTTCAACTTACAATGTAGTCGAGAGCGCAGCGACGACTACAACTGGGCCTATCAATTTAATAAGTTCGAAAGTTAATAAGTTCTTCCAATTGGTAAGCCCAATCATAACACCAAGTTTCAACGAAACCGTCCTTTACTATTGCAGTACGACAGACAGAATGACAGATCTGACGGACAAACCGACCTAGCTGACAGCATAACCTCCGCCTTCGCGGAGATAACAACGCTGTTCGTTTGGATACCGCGACATCCTGTCGTCGTCTTCTGACGCGTTTACACATCTTCTGAAGCTTGTTGACATTGTTTTGACACTTTCTGCGACAACGTAGCATCAAACGAGCGAATGTTCTCAACTCTTGCTCTCGTGACGAACTATCTCAGAAATTCCTGTGGCGATGAGCGACTCAGCGACTTGTTAGTTATTTCCTGTCTTAGTGAGGATGCGAAAGACCTCGATTTGTGGGACGTGGTGGATAACTTAGCGCGACTATAATCACACAGATACCCGTTGATTCACTAAACTGATGCTAAATGTAGACTGTTCAATTTTTATCGCGCGTCAGCACACTGACGCGCGATATCGATATAGCAATTCTGTCCGTCCGTCTGTCAGTCCGTTTGTCCGTCCGTCCGACCGTAACGTCCCAGTATTGGATGAAAACGGCTTAACATATCGTCACAGTTTTTTTCACCATACGGTAGCCCAATCATTCTAGTTTTACCAGCATCAAACATGTTCACGAGATTCCGACGGGGTCACCCCCCTGCGGGGCCGCTAAATACAAGTGGGGTATAAAAATTGCCCGATTTTCTACCAATAAGTCGCTATATCTCGCAAACGATACAAGATATCGCTATAGTTACTACGAAAGGCGAATAGGAAACCGCACCCAAGCTTTCGAATGGCACCAATTTCAATGATCTTGAGTGACCTGTAACCCCGATTTCAAGGTCACGATATTATTCAACGTCAAATAATTCGAAAATGGCACAAGATAGAGCTATATTTACAATTGCGGACTAATAGAAAGTCGCATATTGTCTATCGAACGGCGCCATTTTCAATGACCTTGAACAACCCCTAACCTGGTTTTCAAGGTCACGGCATTCTTTGACACTGAATATCTCACAAACGGCTACAGATACGGCCACAGTTACTATAGAAGGCGAATAGGAAACCGCATCCAAGCTTTCGAATGGCACCAGCTTCAATGACATTGAGTGATCTCTAACCCCGATTTCAAGGTCACGATATTATTCAACGTCAAATAACTCAAAAATGGCACAAGATAGAGCTATATTTACGATGGCCGACTTCTAATGCGCTTTCACAGCGCATTAGAGTTTTTCTACGACAATGCGCTATATAAATCGACATTATCTATCTAATAGAAATTCGCATATGATCTATCGAACGGCGCCATTTTAAATGACCCTGAACGACCCCTAACCTGGTTTTCAAGGTCACACCATTCTTTGCCACTGAATATCTCCGAAATGGCTAAAGATACGGGTATAGTTACTATGGAAGGCAAATAGGAAACCGTACCCAAGCTTTCAAATGGTACCACTTTCAATGACCTTCAGTGACCTCTAACCCACATTTCAAGGTCACAATAATATTCAGCGTCAAAATAACTCGACTACTACTAAGTCGTGTATGATCTATCCAGTGGTTCCGTTTCCAGTGACCTTGAGTGACCCTTAACCTAGGTTTTAAGGTCACGGTGTAATATTTATGCTTATAGATGCCCTCAGGGTGTTGTGTGCGCAGCTGACGCGCGATCTGTTGGCGATAGCTATGTTCTTGTTTATACTGCATGCAAGTGTGTTTGATTGACATGAATGTCGATAGTTCGTGGTTTAGTTTTGTCAGTTTTTGTATCATGTAAACTAGAAAACTAAGAAATGATGCACCAGTCTGGCTTCAGGAGAATTCTGTATGTTGTCTTAATATTTAAATAGTAAATACATAGCTCTGTTTACATTTTTGATGTCAGCTGTAAAGTCGTAAAGTAAAACCAACAACAAAGGCATTAGCTTTATTATTCATATTTAATACTCACTAACTCAACAATTAAAGTTAATTAATTAAGTCAATTAATTAATTAAGTTAATTAAATTTAATGAAGCAAATGTACGGTAATAAAACGACATTTTGCTCCATAAGTACTGTTCGTTGTCAACTTCTTTAACAGTAAATTCGACTGTGATCGCACTTGCATCTTGCAGACGAGTATTCAACGGAACGATTTTCACAATGGCCTTTAGTCGTTCAATGACGGCTGCCTACAACACAACATTGTCGATTAGGACTTCAGACCTCAAACGACATTGACCGGATGAACACTTGCACCGCCTTACTTCTGTCACCTCAAATCCCATTTTCTTTAGTTAACCTTTCCTACTGCCTAGCAACCCATCTCGATCAGCGCCTCTGATTCGTTTACGACGATGGCGCTTTATAAATCTATTTACTTATGTAAAAATGCATCAAAATGCATTATTTCCATACAAAAACCTAAAAAAAATTTCCGAGGAAAGGGCACAGCCCCCTCCCCAGACCCCATCCTCACTGGAAAGAGGACACCTTCTCCCCAGACCCAACCCCACCCCATTCCGTGACTTGCACACAGGAACAACTGCTCGGGTTCGAACTCCTCAGGGAATGTCGGATGTGTTTTACACAACATCAGGAGTCCGTCAAGGTTGTATACTTGCTCCTGCGCTCTTTTGCTGT
>Ga0209149_1001759_pt1 | contig 11435 bp, 8 predicted proteins | sample WorMetTyACAVOLI2_FD_187423 | JGI IMG/M metagenome (GOLD analysis project Ga0209149, IMG submission 187423) | Marine gutless worms symbiont microbial communities from Max Planck institute for Marine Microbiology, Germany - Olavius algarvensis... ...
CTTTTTAATCGTTGACATTTGATGAACTGTTTATTTTTCCATCTTGTATTGTATATAATTCCTGTTGTATTGTATAATTTTATAACTGTTGCTTCTATCACTTGCTGATGAATTAAAGTTGCTCATTTCGTTAAATGATTCTTAGTGAGTGAAAAGTGTGAAGCATAATGCTTGATTAAGATGTGTTCTGACAGAAGATGGGATTTTGCTGGACTGATAGCGCTGACGGGAGAAAATAACAGCAGTTGCAGCATTGACCAAACGGCATAACAACAAGTAAAAAGCAAAAGCAAAACAAACGCAGATGACAAATGAGCAACAAGTTTACCTCTAGATAGTTAATCAACTTACTAACTAGAATAGCACTCGGTGGAGCGCATGTACCTCCGACAAAGGTGTTTCGAGGGCTCACTGCCTCAGTGAATGAAACCATTGTAAAGCTACGCGTCGCTGCAGCGGTGGGCCGTAAACCCATTTTAAAACCACGCCTCGCTGCAGCGATCAATACGTATACGTAGGAGTTTCCCGACGTAAAATTCCGCGTAGCATCGCCTATATGATAGCGGAAAAAGCAACCCGGTTCCAGCTTCCGGACTATAATCCGGATCGGGCTCAAAATTTAATCAGTTCGTCCATGTCCCGACATCCGTCGACACGCAACATTTCATGCAAATCAATCCAGTCGTATTTGAGTAATATTGCTAACAGACAGACAGACAAACGCAGGCAAACGCATTTACCTTCTCCTTTCTCAGAGGTAGCTATGGCTAACAGAAAAAAAACAGTTCATCAATGTTCATCAATGCCACACCTCAAGTCTGAAGTCTATGTGGGAAACGATACAATACAATATAGGGCCATAGTTAGGCCTACTGTAGAACGGTATAGCAGGAAATTATATGCGCTCTATCGAACGAATCGTGACATTTCCGATGACCTTGAGTGATTATTGAAGGTCATTTCAGTACTATTGTTACTCTGTGCACGCAGTTACGCGTGGTCTGTTATGTTTTTTTTGTGAACACACAGTGGAAAGCAGCCATGCCATCATAAGCAATAACCACTTTTTATAGTGAGCGGCGTGAACCGTGTATTAGATGCTACTGCAAAATTTACTGTACGGCTTCGTGTCTGAATTTTACTACTGCACTGGAATAATAGCAGATTATAACAGTTACATCGTCGGCATTGCAGCGTTTTAATAGTTTTGAGTAGGCTAGATAGAGGCATTATAATCAGCGACAGTAATGTTGCCCTTGAAAAGGAGCGACGATATTGCACATAGTTTTAACTGCACCGCCTGCGTTTGTCGGATATGCGTCTTGCTGACGTACTTGTTTTTTGTTCGCGGACAGATATTGCGGCGACGGTACGACCGAGTGTCGTAAAATTTTGCGTGATGGTACATATACCGGGTGGCTCATAAAAAAACGTACCAAACTTTGCAATGATGTTGTACTGCTCAGCAATAGAATTCAAACAAAAAGAACATATTTTAAAGGGCAATCATAGCTGAACAGTATGAAAAATTATAACGTTATTCGTTTTTGTTTTAACGGTGAAATACGCAAGAGTATTGGGTGTCCGAAACGTACAAAATAACCAATAAGTTCAACACGTCTCACTGCATGAGATCGATATCCAGTCACAGTAATTAGCGGAAAATGTGCTGAATTGCGCCTCCAATTCTGCTTTCTAATCGCATTCAGTCACTTTTTGATAAATTGATTTTAGGAGTGTGCCTTCTTCATCCAGTATTTCTCAGTGACGTCTTGAGTGACGTCATTGGCGTGACAAGTAACTATAGTCCAGACAGTGCTCTATCCAACTGCCAAGTAATTTTGCTTAAGATTACTACAAGAGTGTTTTCTAAGGCAGAAATTTTGGGACGTTTTTTATCCACCCGGTATGTCCAAGACGTTGCTTCTCCTCTTTTGGGGGCGGTACCCCAGGGGTCCCCAAAATCCAAAATGTTGGGCCTGTAAAAAGCGAGTATCTCGAAAACGGTAAATGGCGGCGTTAAGTGTCAATTAGGGCATAACATCAACTCGGCGTTGGCATTGTAGCAGCGAATGAAGTGACAGGCCTGGACGACGGGTTCGACGGTCACAGCCTGGCGCAGTTGCTCGTTGACGGTCAACTCACTTCACCGACCATCCAGCTGGCACGGCACCACGCCGCCGCGCCGCACGCCGCCGCCACCTTTCTCTACGGCTTCGGTCCTCGGCGCCCTGTGTCGCTGGCGGATGCTGTTAACCCGGTCGGCTACGACGACGGCCCGCTAGAGTACCTGTTCGGCGCGCCACTGGTCGACGGAGCCGTAAGTCCGTTCGGCGCCGTCAGCGGCGTCTACACTCGCTGGCAGAAAGTTGTCTGTGCTATGATGCTGCATTACTGGACCAACTTCATCAGAACCGGGTAACATTTACCATTTACGTGTCACTATATCGCGCCGTAGTTGCCGCGGTGGCTTAACGGTAATGCGTTGGACTCAATCAACGCAGTTATACAGTACGCCGAGCCCGGCAGGGGCCTGGATGGGTGACCGTTGTAGAACGGGTAAACAACCTCGGCACAGAACCAGGCAGCCATGTCAACTCAGCCTGAACTATCCCTCCATGGGTAGGCAAAATGAGTACTGGCTGTGGTTAAGGCCACCGCTGGGGAAGAACGGCGAGTCCTGCGTAACAGTAGGCCCTGTGACCAGGATTGCTGGCATACTGGCCCATAGTCGGCTAAAGGCGCTGGCTGTTAACGGAGCCGGCCATCCGGCCGACGTAGGTCGTGTGCTAACTTAATTGGGGTCAACTCTCGCCGGCTCAAAGCGCTGCAAAAGGTGAGCTTCCTTGCAACGGACATTTGCTGTCTATGCGAAATCTTCTATACAGTTTCACATAATTTGTTTATTTTCAATTGTTTATCGCACTTCAGCAGTCATCGATCCGATAGCCATGCAGATCTTCGTCATTAATCGCGATTTTCGCCTACCCTGCCTACATTCGACCCCCCCGTTAGGGGGTCCCCGTCGCAATGTTACCGTAACGTTTGGTACGGAATACTAGAAGGTGTGGCTACCCGGTGGTGAAAATTTTTTGAAGATGTGTTTAATCGTTTTGACAGAGACAGAATACACGATGGTGACGTACGAACAGACGGACGTAAGTAAAAATAAAGTAAAATGTCGATTTGTATAGCGCATTACGCGAAAACACCGCTAATGCGCTAAAAAGTTCTTCGTGAATTCACCTCAGAACTACGGGACGCCACTTGTCAATGGGATCACACAGTTTTATCTGCCACCCGACAGAGGTGACCGCCCCGCCTTCACCCCAACCGGGCAGGTTGGTACTCGATTTATCGACCCCGTAAGGATGAAAGGCTGAGTTGGCCTAGTTGGCTGGTTACATACCGAATGGTTTACCCGTCCACAGACGGTCACCCATCCGAGTACTAACCGGGTCTGACGTAGCGCAACTACGTTGATCGAAGCCAACGCGTTACCACTAAGCCAAACCGCCAACCGACGGACACCGCACGGCGACATAGGCCGCGCTTATGCATAGCATCGCGCGGAAAAAAATGGGAACAGTGCGTTCTGCGATATTCTGATTATGCAAACACCTGCTGTTGTTTAACGAGCGAGCATCCAGCTACAATAACTCAATAAACTTACTTACTTACAGCTGACGAATAGTCCACGTTTGACTTTACAAGAATGAATAGACAATAATTTCCTTCAGTCAATTTTTGTCGTCGTCTGCCTTTGAAACGGGAGCAGTGAATATTTCAGGATGCCGGCGAATTGGAGACCGGAAGCATAATTCACTCTGGACACGTGACTAGTCGGCAGTGGTGTCGGAATATCCTCTCACCTCTCTTACTGACTGGCACAGCAGTATAGCTGAAATAAATTACATAAAAATAACGCAAAAATACAAAGAAAACATTGAAAACGTCCTGATATTACGCAGGCGCCGACTCCATAGTCAAAATGGGATTGTTTGCCCTCACATCACTTGTCGCCCCCACAGCACAAGAGCTTTGGATAATGTCACAAGTGCATGCCAGATGGCAAACTGTCACGAACGGTGCAATTTTCAACTCAAAATGCTTCAGGAACTAACTATTTGGAGACTGAGCTGCGCCTCCCCCGCTATGGGAGCCTACAGCGCTCCCCAGACCCAGTATAGCTGGCTTTAAAGGATGGGGCTCCGGGGAGGGGATGGGGGAAGAGGAAAGGAAAGAACGAGAAAGGGGAAAGGCGAGAGAGGAAGGACGAAGGGAAAGGACTCCCAAGGAGGGAAATGTGATGGGAATGGAAAAAGAATTGGCGGGAAAACGGAAGGGGTGTGAGAAGGAAGGAGGGAAGGGAGAGAATAAGCACCGGATAGGGGAAGGGTAAAAAGAAAGGGGCAAAAATGGACGGCGAAGTGGGAAAGGAAGAAAGGGGAGAAGAAGATGGGATGAGAAGCTTCGCCCCCACAGTAGTTTTTAAACATCGGCGCATCGTGACTTTTTTGATTATTGCGCTTTATAAATACTCTTACTTATACTCTTATATACTTATATAAATACTCTTAGCGCATTAGAGGTGGTGCTGCACGACTATGCGCTATACAAATCCACGTTTACTTTACTTTACTTTACTTACTTACTTATGTACATAGCTTACCATTGCAATGATTTAGGGCTACTGAGAGATTTTTGTAAACATTTGTGACTGACAAAGAGAGAAACTGTACACAAACTCAGACTGACATAATGCACGCAGTTTTCGGCCGCCGTTCAAACAATTATTGTAGGCCTATGCAAAGGAAAGTTGTTTCTACGACAGTTTAGCTGTGAAATACATGTTTGGGCAGCGATGTCACAATTTCTGTCATCGCAAAACTATGAAGATAAATTTCAGAAATCAGCTCTGTATCAACGTATAGACCTCGCAGATTTGTGTAGTAAATCTCTTATACGAACTGCAACCTAGAAACTGCAGAAGCAGAGATTTATTTTATAAAATAGCGTCGTCAGTGTTAGACGTATAGCAGCTGGCGTACGGGCGAGCAATATTAGTACGACGTTAGCAGGTGCAGCCAGTGTCATAAAGCCTTTGAACGTTTTCAATGAGGCCAATATTTCTTTCTTACGTTTTACTGTCGGAAACGTTATCGAAAGACTTCCGAGTCCACGTCTGCGCATTTCCGGCGCAGATATTCGGATTCATTGCTCTTCCTCCCGTTTCATCACCGGTTCTCACAACTTCTCCCGGTATGTTTGCGCTTTCCTTCCTTTCCGTCTTCGCGTCCTTCGAGCATCGACTGAGTTGGCTACTTGGTATGTATTGAAAGTAGAAAGCGGCGCGTGATCAAGATAGCGATAGGCGGGATGTGCGCGTATGAGCAGGCCAGCCAGCGCCTGCATGGTCAGCCACACATCACCGCATGACGTCAGTGTCCATTCGGCTTCACGGCTCATGGTCATGGCTAAATCGACCGTGAATTGACGAGCAATGCCATGTAACCGTCCATTCAGCCAGAATTGACGGCGCAGAAGCAGTTCTTGTAAGCAACCAGGCAGTCGAAGTTGTCTCCAAATTCACTTTGTCATGGGCTCTGGCGTGATAGATGACGGCTACTCATCTTCAGCGATACACAAACATCCAGAGAGGTGAGGTTTTAGACGAATTTTGGGGTGGCAAACTGGCATCCACATTTCGTACACCGTGGGCCATAAAAACGTGTCGCAAATGTTTCCATGCATCCATGCCAAAGGAGGACATTTCAGCACTTAATGTGATTCAAGAGTAAACATAGAGTTAAGTTCCTTTGACTAATTTTGTCAACACTAAGGCAAAACAGTGATATTGTGTTGGATACGTTAGAATTTTGCTTTTTTGATATTGTTTTACACAAGGTAGTGTAGCGACGCATTGTAGGTATGATGGGAAATATGACATGGATCTAAAGACAAATTTACTGCTTAGTCCAACAGTGAAAAAAATAAAAATCGGTGAACATTTATCAAAGTTACGAGTTGACAAAATTAACCAAATAAACTTAACTGCACGTATGTGTACTCTTGAGTCACATTAAATGCTAAAATGTCCTCCTTTGACATGGACGCATGCATGGAAACATTTGCGACACTCGTGAAGTTCATGACATCGATGAACTGAAGCAGCGTCTGACGAAAGTCTGGCATGGTTTGGCATAGAATGCCATCGATGACGCAATGGATGAGTGACACAAACGTCTCTGGGCATGTATTCATTCCAAAAGAGGGCATTCTGAGCATCTAACATGATTCAATATATGCTAATGTTTAGAAGCAAGTATGTGGTATATTGTGTTAAGAGTATTGCTATTTGTTGATTTTTTTGTATTTTATAAGGTAATGTTAGTGACACATTTAAGGAGTGGTGAGAAATACGAGACACGATTTTTGTTGCAAATTTACTGCGGAGTCCAACAATGAAACAATTTTTAACATTAGCCAACATTTCTCAAAGTTATGTACGAATATCAAATGGCACGTTTTTATGGCTCAAGGGGACGACTGCTCAGAGCCCCCCGCGAGAACTCCTTACAGCCCCCCGCGAGAACTCCTTACCTCCACTTGGCCACATCTGAGACGTGATGTTGGTCTGGAGAATGGGGAATATTGGGCCTAACAGAACTGTCTGGTGTGTACCATTACAACGGTGCACAATGGTACGAGCAGTTGTGACGTATAAGCCACATTCCATTATTCTAGCATGCTGCAAACCTGGTCGCAAACTTATGTTGACATGACAACTTGCCCGGACTCGTCAGATGATAATGGTACGGCCGGGAGTCGAACCCGCGACCTCTCGATCGCTATTCCGACGCCTTAGCTATTATACCATCACATCACCATAACTTTCTTTTGTAGGCCCACTGCACACTGCGATGTTTCTGTTCGCAGGAATCCAAACGGCGCCCAGTCGACGCCGAAGATGGTTCACTGGCCTGCGTATGACGCCGACAAACAGCAATATCTCAGGATAGGTAAGCAGCTGATGCGCAGATTGGTTTCAGAAGTGGGAATTAACCCTTTAAGGGGCACATTAAAACCGTAGAGCAACGGTCCAGTATACAGCAATACGGTGATTGGTACACTGGCCGTTGATTGGTGAGCTGTTACTTTTGGTACAGCGAGCAGCGGCATGGGCGGGCTGTGGCCCCGCGGCCCCCGCCCAGTCTCCTGCTCGCTGTACCAAATGTAACAGCCCACCCATCAACGGCCAGTGTACCAACTTCATATTATTCGATGTTAAATCATTGTTTTCGGCAGCTGTCAGTTCGCATTCAGTAGAATATCGGCATAGTAGTTTTGCGCGTTCATTGTAAAATAATATTAAACTTCTTTTAATAAGTTGTTCAAAATACCACGTACATTTATTTGATCTTACATTTATTTGATCTTTGTTAAAACTATTTGGCTGTTGTTAAACTTAACATAAGCTAGATTTCAAGTCAATTCTGGTTATGAAAATGAGCAATAAATTCGTATATCACGTGCGGAACAACAGTGAGTTTTAGAATAGTATTCGGTTTCAACAATGCGATAGTTTGTGTGCACCGCTTTGGAGCAGTCATACCATACCGTATCCCACAGAAACTGATCCACCTTTATGATGCTTCCGCCAGGCCACACTGGCAGGCCGAGGTATTGTTTTCTTCCTGTCCGTCCGTCCGTCCGTTCGTTCTTTTGTTATCACGATATTTTGAAACGAATGAATCGATGTTGATGCAAATTGGCGCGAGTTGTCTAGTAGGCAGTGAAAATAGACGATCAACTTTGCGGATCAGGAGATCAAATTTCAAGGTCACGCGGAGGCATCGTTCTGGACCCCTTTGGGTCGAGTAGCTTTTCTAGTTTTTTACGATGAATTTGGCATGGCAATAGCCCGATTTCAGTAATCTTTCACTGCTCGCCGTGGTCAGTACCAGTGTGTCGATTGAATATGACAAAGAATTGTATTGTTTTACAGACAGAAGTCCACCGGACAGAATGGACAGCGGTGAGTAACGTCACATGTAATCACATACTTGGCTTGTTTGTAAATTCGTTATCTTTTATCGATCAATGAATGCATAGTTGCTGATTTCAGTTTGTGCTATAGCCAAGCTATAGCGTCACTTGACGTAGATGTTTGTTATAACAGACGGTCGGCCCGTGATCGGTCATCATTTGCGAGGAGCTAAGATGGCTTTGTGGCTGGATCTGATTCCAAAGATCCACCGTTCAGACAATCTCGACGAGCGCTTTCATCTTCTCGACCACTTTGACGACCTCGACAGTTTCGACGCGGACGGTGTCGACCTGTCGCATCTCGACCGGCTGCAGCGGACGTACGCGACTTCGACGGCGGTGCCGCCGGCGCCGGGGAACTCTACGACGACCGCTCCGCGCGCTGGCAACTCCGTGGCTCGCACTCGACCGCCGCCGCCAAAACCGTCGTCGCTGCCGTCGCGACCTCGGCCGACGTCGACGGCTCGTCCGCCGACGTCGCGAACCGCTTCGCGTAGTACCGTAGCCCAACTGCTGCGGTCGTTGTTTTCTCGCAGCCGCGAAGGATCGGTGCCGCTCGGCGTCACTGTGGCAGTCGGCTGCGGCCTGCTGTTTCTCAACGTGCTCGTTTTCGCCGCTATCTTCTACCAGCGCGAGAAGGCGTCGCGCGACGTCCGCGAGTGGCGTCGACGGCGGAGGACCGAGACCGGCAGCTCGGCCGGCGGCGACGACGACGACGACGACCCGGCCGACAAGTACTTCGACGAAGCTCAGGACAGCGTCAGCGAGACGGTTCGCAGCGGCGGCGCTGGCGGAGGAGCCGGCGACACGGACAGCAACAGCTCGCTGTCGGTGGCGCTGTGTCCGGCGAAGATTGGCGCCGCGACGGGCGACGACAACGACGCGCACCTGTTTCGGACGCACCTTCAGCAGACGGCGTCGAGTCACCAGCAGCGGTCTGGCGTCCAGAACGACGTCCATTTAACGACGCTACCGCAGTCGTCCGCTGCCAGCGGCGATGCACTCTATGACTCGGTGAGACGCGGCTGCTGCCGGCGAAGCAGTCCGTGCCGTCTCGACACGTTCGCGGCGGGCGAACGTCGAGCGGCACCGACAATACTCAAAGACGCCGCTAGACGTCAACAGCCAGTTCAGTCTCCGCCGCCACCACCGCCTCCTCCCGCGTCACAATCTCCAGCTGCCGTATCCGTTCTCATTAGTAACCACAGTCATTCTCTTCAGTGCTATGATGATAATCCATCGACTACCGTATAATCGCGCGCCGTCTGGCTGTTAATTCGACTAAGTCCGCCGTCAACGACTGTTTCATCGCTTTACCTAATCGCGGTTTTTAACGAAATAAATAGATAAAACCAGAGAACACTCTAGATGAGAGCGCATACCTCCGCCACGTTTTTATGGTTCACGGTTTAGTTGAATACAGTGGGTGAGGTCAACTTTCGTTAAGACTGAAGTCTAAGACAAGTCTTAAAACAATTAAGCTGTCGTCATAAAACTTTCAGTATACATTGGCAACGGCACGGAGATCATGCGTTAAATTTTGGCAAAATCGAACCACAATACACGTCAAGAACCGCGAGGGACTGGCAGCCCCATCTTGAGAGTGCCGATAAAGCGGGACCAAAATTGGGCCAAAATCTAACTATCGAAACTGGCGTATTCAGCTGATCATAGGATTGTTGATTAACCGGAGCGAAGATGTTGTGCTTTGCACTGCTCGTTTTATTTTATGCAGATCTTTCCACTTAATTTTTCAGTAGGCCTACGTGTTTCTAATATAATCTACACGTGCAAGTTGCGCAAAAACGCAGGCCGAACTATTCATTAAAACATCATTAAATTTGGATTATTTATGCATGTAGATTAATTCCCTGTAGCCAGTAATTAAATAATAGTGATCTTAAACCATCACCGTAAATGAACACGTTGTTCACGAAATTTGCCACCATTGGCTGCTGACGCAGTGATGTCTGTCCATAGGATTGACAAAGCAACGACGCATAAGCTGTGCTGACCGATCGACTGCCATGTAACGTCAAATTTAATTTATTCTCGTATCCCGCTCCACATTTGTCAGTCACTGATATGAATGCGCCGTCGTTTAGTCGCCGGTAACTATTTTATACGATATACAGCGTCCACGCTGCTGCTATTTTTGTGCACCGCCACTGTTAATCGATCTAACCTACTGTACAATACTTTATGGCATGCAGCCGCCAAAAGCATCACGTGATAAACTAGAGGAGGCGTGTCGGCCTACATTGCACCGCTGCTGGTGTTGCAGAGACTAAGTCCGAATGTAAAATTTAAAAAATTCGCCAAAAATTTTTAAAAATCAAAATTTTGGAAATCTGTTCCACAGTTTTGCATAGATCACGTGTGCCAACTGCCAAGTTTCGTAAGAATCAGAGAAAAACTATAGGAGGAGTAGCGATTTGAAAAAATAGTTTGACGACACACAGACAGGCAGACATCAATCGCCTATATACCTCCGTTGGCTGCAAGCAGACGCGAAACTAATAAAGGTCGTGGACTGAGCCGGCTATTTGCACAAAGAAACTTCACGGTGTATTATATTTTTTTCTGTAGTGGATTACTTATATAGCGTATAACTTTGTGCTGTTTAAAGAGACGCGCATTCCACTCCCTTCGGAAGTTAGGGCCCTTTTCATCCGTAACACCAACTAATCATTCTATCAACCACGCTATTTGAAACCATGTCGTTGATTAATTACAAATAGTTAACGGTAAAAAGCACAGGTATGGACACTGGCTATAGCGCTTCTTCATGGTTGGTGTCTCACGGCAGTACGGCACTTTCAACACAGAGAGGCCTATTGCCTAGTGTGAAGATTGACAGTTACCACTAATTATATATAATATAAATATATAATAAATATATAATGAGTAATGAATAACGTCGACAAAAGTTGTCAAGAATACGCGGTCTTCATCTTATCTTTGTGTGGATAATCTTACTACCTAGAGGTCCTTTGGGGATTTTTCTAGCCAGTTGCGCTTAGCTATGGTATCGATAAGCACCTTTACAGGATAACGAAGCAGCATAAAGAAAACGTCTGTGCTGTTGCAGCAATGGGATTCGCCGTTGAAGACAATGTTTAATTAAATGCTCAAGTATGGAGCAAACCGCTTTCTTAAGATGTTGCTGACAGAGAAAGGAGTTGTGATGCGTTAAAAACACTTAGGGCTATCGTTGAAAATGGCGGCAGTGGCATCATTGATGCATGTCCGGGTTGTCGGTTGCAGAGCCGGCCTTAGCGAGTATGCGACCTATGCGGCCGCATAGGGCCGCCAAATTTAGGGGGCCGCCAAATTCCTGACCGTAAGTTTTTTTCTGGGTACAATAAGTTTCTGTTTATTAAAAA
>Ga0209149_1001760_pt1 | contig 11431 bp, 9 predicted proteins | sample WorMetTyACAVOLI2_FD_187423 | JGI IMG/M metagenome (GOLD analysis project Ga0209149, IMG submission 187423) | Marine gutless worms symbiont microbial communities from Max Planck institute for Marine Microbiology, Germany - Olavius algarvensis... ...
TTAATGTCAACTACCTTTAATGTCACATGAATTCAACAGTCCCCTGAATGTGATATTAAACGGGTTTGACTGTAATTTTTCCCTTAAATAAATTAATTTAATTTTTAAAAGGTCAGGAATAACTTAAGTGTACAAATTCATCATTTAGTAAAGACAGTGAAGCATGCATGTTTTATTGTTTGATAATATCCTTGCAAAGGAAACTTGTCTCTCATAAACACTCAAGTGTAGCAACAGCATTTATGACATATGACAGTTTTTATGTCCCAGATGGCTAACAAAAACCCAGGATGTAACATCTGCATAACTGGTCTTGAATGACCTTAACCTATCAAGTACAGTAAATGCAAACAATAACCTACAGTTGATGAGAGCATCACAAACAACTGCTACACATTATTAGTAGGGACCAACCTAATTCACGGGAAAAAATGCGCGATTTCACGGTAGATTTTTAAAAATGTGCCAAATTTCACAGAAAATTCATGGAAGGAGTTTGAGAAATTCACGGAAAATTCACGGGCCCTAAAGCCGTTATTTTGAGGTGCTGTGTTAATGCAAACTAAGAAATCTGTCGACACTTAGTGCTGAAGTGTGACACGTAGCAAACAGCAAAATCCGCACAAAGGCTGTTGATAAAACTCTGACAACCTTCATAAATGAAAATAAAGCGTTAAAATTCATGAAAAATCACGGATTTCACAGAATTTCACGGAAACATGGAAATGGGCGTTTTTCACGGAAGAAGGCCAATTTCACGGAAAATGTCACGGCCGTGAAATCGTGAATTAGGTTGGTCCCTAATTATTAGTTCTCTCACATAAAATATTTCTGCCCAAAGGACTGTAAACAGAAATTAATACAAGCCATTTACCACCATCAGCAAATGTAAGGCAACCATCAGCCAGTGTGAGCTCAGCGTCAATGTCACAGTTCGGTGATCGCCAGTTGAGGTCGAGGGTCTGTTCTGACAACGGATCAACATGGTCGGTGCGAACGAGAGCATCGAGCAGTGGTGCTGAGTACGTAGCAGCCACACGACCATCACATAATGTTGACAGCGGCTGATAGAGAACACACAGTGATAACGGACACTCATAGCGACCTGCAGCTGCCTCATCTCTCAGTCGGACATAGCGAGGTATCTGCTTCCGTACCACCAGCACACTGTACACCTGCCACATCAGTTCACATCGGTATGGTATAGTAAGGTTTAACATCCCTCTCAACACATTACAGGTCATTTCGGAGACGATATGCATTCATATAACAAACAGCTAACACACTCCACTTTAGCGGTAATGGCATACAATTCCATCAGCAATTCGGTAGTATCAACAGTACAATTCCATCAGCAATTCAGTAGTATCAACAGTACAATTCCATCAGCAATTCAGTAGTATCAACAGTAGCTGTAAAACCGTTTAACAGCCGTTCCAGGTCATCGTGGGTGAGCTGGCACAACATCAGTTAAAATACTTTCACCATCACTATGAGACTGTTCACGTCTTATCAGTTTCCTCTGTTATGACGGTCTAGTGCATCAGATGCACACAAATCATGCAAATACCTTAAGTCAATGTCAACGAGTGTTCCTAGGTCTACCTGTAAGTCGAGCACCTTCTACCTGATGAGTCAAACATCTTCTTACACAATCACCCTCATCCTTCTTGAAAACATGCCCATACCCTGTTTTGTTATAACATGGATATGGTATATTTCTCAAGACCCAACCTATCTCTCAGTATATCACTTGAATACCTCTCTGCCTGACGTACCTCACACATCCATCTAACCACCCTCATCTCTGCACGAGCCAAAGCTAGTTAGTTTTCCTTTCTTGCAGGCCACGTTTTGCTCCCATGTAACATACAACTTCTTACACCGCTACATGAACTATACACCTTCCCTCATATGCACATAGAAGTGTGCTTAGCTGTCAGATATAGAGCCAGCTGCTTGAATTTATTCCAACCACTCCATATGCTGGCATCACAGCCGCATCAGCACCACCGTCTGTAATCAACATGTTTCCTAAATAATAGAACTTATCAGCCAGATCTATACATTTCTTATTTCTTAATAGCATCACTTACCTTATGCAGCCTACCCTTTTCTTCTTTCTTTCTTTCTTATTCAAGGTGGCACATGCTCCCTTCGCATGCCAGTGCTGAGGCCTACCTCACAGGCTGGCCCAATACGCAACCCGAGGGAAGGGACTAGTGTAGTGTTGCGCGACACCATCAGGCTAACCCGATGGTGTATGTAGTGTGTAGCTGTTGCGCTCCCTCTCCTTATAGAGAGGTGTGTAGGGCTAAGGGAGGGATCGGGAGTGGAGAGGCCTTGTGCCATGATATTTTACCCTGCTCGGCCTATAACCGCTGTTTCTCTGGCGACTAATACCTACTGCATAATGGACGGCCATAGCTCATGCACACCTCGCACCGTGGACCCCAGGGTCCAATTTAGCGGTACGTGTGAACAGAGCCATTGCTGACCAGCCAGGCATACAGCAGGAGGCCATCTGTTATCAGTGGTTCAAGCAGCGACTAATACTGAGCGTCTCTGAACCCAGCATTAGCCAACGGTCACAGATTAAACAGGACACCGTCAAACCCTTTGTGCCTGCCCGAGAATTTAATCTCAAAGCATACGCCACTGTAACCTGACACAATGATCGGGCCAGGCTGGGCCTCGAACCCAGACTCGCCGATCACCATAGCCAGGCAGCGCGTACTGGCAACGCTACCAACAGCGCCACCGAGGCAGGCTGAGCCTACCCTTTACCCCACTACATTTCTTATTTCTCAATAGTATCAGAACTTTTGATGAATTATATCAGTCTAGCCACAAACTCCCATTATACACTGTGTCCCAAAAAACGTGACCACATCTTCAACGATAAGTTGAACTAGAACTGTCCGTCTACAGCAATTTTTGGCACACTTATTACTAAGACTATAGGCCATTGACAGATGTTTTTATTTTCCCACCTCACTTATTTCGTGCAGCTACTTTACTTTGGGAAACCGTCAATACCGAACTATCAGCAAAAATTAAATAAAATCGTTAAAATGTCACACGAAGATGTGATTCTGATCAGAAATCTATCTGTCAAAAGTGTATGGTGCACAAAGGTAAAGGTAAAGGTAAATTGGATTTATATAGCGCCTAGTCATGAAACCTCTAAAGCCCGGTACACACTGGCAACAAAGATGAATTCAACACAATTGACTTTGTTGAAAGTTGACAAAGTCGACCGTGTTGCTTTGGCCCCGTACACACTGGCAACAAAGTCGAACGTGTCGGCAACAATATTGAAACTTCATGAATATTAATGAACACCGTTAAGTCAAAGTTAAAATCGCGGACCCAACATGAACAATTGCATCGTCGGCGTTTCCTTGCAGCAGCTACTGTTATAATTGTTGAAACTGATGCTAAAATCACATCTTCGTCTGCCATTTTATTGAAATGACATCACTAGTGACTGGATCATCATGTGACTCATAAATATTCAAGTTGTTGTTGAACAAACCGGCAACAAAGTCGACCATTCAACTTTGTTGCCGATTTGTTGCCGGTTCAAGAAAGTCGACCGTGTTGAATTCAACTTTGTTGCCAGTGTGTGCGGGCTTAAGGCACTCAGGCATGGATCACACAGTTTTACCTGCAATTACACCAATGCCTGCCTTTACCTCGCAAGCGTTCACCAGATGGCGCCTCCCCAGACTGAGGTTGCAAACATCTAATTACAGCCTACTCATTTATCTACCCCGAAAGGATAAAAGGCTGAGTCGGCCTGGTTGGCTGACCTATAGCAGACGGTTTACCCACAAAAGTGGTCACCCATCAGCTGCAGGTCGAGTGCAGGACAGGGAAAGTTCGCTGGTCAAAGACCAATCTACCACTGTACCATGCAACCAAAGGCTGTTGAGTGAATTTCCTGACAAGGGTTGGAAATTTGGAAGCATCAATAGTCTGATAAGAGAATCCGCAAGATGGGTACTACAAATGTCCTGCAACCAGGCAGCAGTAGACCATGTTTGGCGCATAGTAGTGAAGGACCTCTTGCTCAGTCAGGAGGACAAGCCAAAATCCACCGATCATCTTTGCAGATTTCACGTGAAAGTGGCATTCTCTGTTCAAGTGTGCACAGGATAAATCATTGCAATCTCCAGCTCACATGCTTCAAACGCGTCATGCTCAGCTGTTCTCTGAAGCCAATCGCATTGCCCATCTCACTCCCTGTCATCTGCAATAAACCTCGTTATTGTTCTTTCATAAACCGTAAGTTGAATAATAAGTAAGAAAATTAAAAATAATAGTGAGTTTTACACTTAATATCCTAGTGTTGCTGTATTGGGAAAATAAGCAATGTAAGGCTAAATTCATGACATTTAGATCTAAACAGGTGAGGTGGAAAAATATAAACAACTGTCGATGGCCTAGTACTCTTAAGTAGTAAGTAAGTAAGTAAATTTGTGTTCGCGCAAACAAACTTACAGCCGAAACTGTCACAGAGGCGCTGTGATGATGTCCCGTAGGCTCTGGAAAACAGAAAAGTCTTCAGTTGTGCTCAGAACTGAGTCAGTATCAATGATACATCACGGACAGTCAGTGGTAGTGAGTTCCACAGCAGCGCACCAGACACAGAGAAACTTCTTCCGTATCTGGCCAATCTGATTCGTGGATAAGTGTACTAAAACGTTTTGTAAACGGACAGTTCAAAGTTCTGGTTCAACTTATCATCGAAGAGGTGGTCACATGTTTTTTTTTCGAACACAGTATAGATTGTGTTGTACATGGAGTCTAACAATCACTATCAGATCCATCAACTTCGTTGTATTCACCCACATCTTGACATCAAAACCACTGCTACCATCATCTCCAATGTTCAATCTAAACTTGACTACTGTAACTCACTCTTCTACAATTCTTCCACCCGTCAACTCAAACAACTTCAACATTTTCAAAACTCCCTTGCGCTATATCCTCTCACGCCTCTCCTATTGACAAAGAATGCCATGATAAGAAAAGTCTGTTCGTCGTTCTGTGAAACACTAAAGTATGCATGTTTTAGTGGTAATAAAGACACATTCCTCTCTACCAGACTACCAGAGGCCGACCGAATATCGGCTACAGCTTCAGTTACAGCGCCGAACCTGTCTCTAAAATGACTTTTGGCCCAGTTATGGTTTCGTCCATCATGGTTTAGGCCAAGTTGCCGATACGTAAGTGGAACCTCATTTCTGCATGGTGCCGTAGCACTGTCCGGGCCAACACTGCAGTAAAGTGGGTCAGGCTATGTATTATGACTGTTGACTGGTGTCTCATCATCTGTCCGCCAGTGGCCATACACTAAACATGTTGCAGCTCATATCTCTCTCCTCTCTTAAACCGTCCACGTCGTAGCCGCACTGTTGCCCCATCCCTCATCCCCATGGATCCACCACTGGACCCAAGATGACCATGATTGCCTCGTTTGTAATGTTTCTGATAAATTGAATAGATTAATCACTTAATCATATATTTGGTTTCGGTTTCGGCTGAAATTTATCATAAAGTTTCTGCACCAGGTTCGGTTACGGCCTTATAGTTATTTTTCAGTTACGGCCTGGTTTTGGTTATGGCCGAAACTGATAAAAATGGCTTCGGTCGGCCTCTATTCCTTTCTCACGTCACTCCTTCCACCTCATCTACAACTCAACAAATAATAACTGTAAACACTGCACTAACACAAGCGAACATCAACCTGAGAATTTGATCCGTCGGACGACTTCACTTCAAGTCGGACTAACGTTGCACCAACATTCAGTGCAGTCACAGTTCCTCGTTTATTTCCGTTCACTGTGATCTGACAGCTGTCGTCGTCAGCAACTGGCAGCACCGTAATACTTGTTGTGCTGCATGACACTGTACCTGTCGCAGCAGTCACTTCTACCATCTCAACTCTCATCAAATACGAGGGTCGTTCCATAAATTCTGTTATTTTTCAAAATATAAAAATATAAAAATTCCAAAATATACGTTTTGTAGGGAATTTAATTGGGGACATACACTGAAATTATTATGATGATGACGTCGTTATTGTGAGGTCAGTTGTACTTAGAACACAGTCGTTCAGTGCAATATTTTGCCAAACAGTTTTCTTTTACTTTACAACTTGCCAAGTGTTAAACAGCATTGCAAGTTGCAAGTTGCAAGAAAAAAGAAAAGTGAACAAGTTCAACAAGCAAACATGTTCAGATGTCAAACATCGGGCCTCATGTCGTGAAATACCAGTGTGCTGACAAGTCTGAAACAGACCCTATGAGTGAAACGACTGCTGCAATCGTTGTATCGGTCCTCAAAACAACACGGCGACCAGATCATTCCTCATCAACAACACTTTTCGACCATGAGCAAACTTTTTACACCAAACATTGTACTGCTGGTCTTATAAAACACTTGCCACCATACACTGGACTATATCAGAGTGAATTGTATTTGCACTGTCGTTTTGTCCACAGAAAATGAATAACAGAAGGCTGTTCCTTGCAGGATGCTTTCAATGACAACGTTGCCATATATAATGTTTATAAATGACGTCACAGTGACGTCATCGTAATAAAATTCACAACTGACACTCAAAAATAAATTCCCAAAAAATGTATATTTCGGAATTTTCACATTTTGAGAATTAACAGAATGATGCCATTTTGTAACTTATTTATGGAATGACCTTCATACATAATACATAAAATGAGTGTCGTCGTAAATAAGACTTTTTCTCAAGATCAAGATATGCTATGAACTAAGCACACAACTGGCCTATCCTACAAACTACTATCAGCACAGACTTCTTTTTAGTAATTCAATAACCAATGGTGTGTTGCAGTTGATTAAACCAGTTCCATAAAGTACAGGTCTTGAGATGCAATCTTCATCCCCAGTCCTCACCCAGCAACATACAAGAAGCTCAGCTGTCGCAAGGAGGCCGTGTAATGCTCGAGGTCGCTGCAAATTTTGCTAAGGCACTCAGAGTCACTCAAAGTCATTCAAAATTACACCGATGAGTAGGGAGAGTCTAAGTTCCTGTTAGTATTAAGCAACTTTATTCGCCAATAACAAGCTGCAGTTAGTAAACAACAAATAAGCAAACAAACAAATCACTGTAACAAACTCACTATCCTGCACCGTTAGCGTTAGAGGTTATTCAAAGTCATTGAAAACAGCACCATTACCATTTGATAGATCACATAGGAGTTCCTATTGGCGTTCCACGGTATCTATGGCCCTATCTTGTATTGTTTCCAACATAAAGTGAGATATTGGTCCAAAATTGGAATTTTTTTATACCCCAGTTGCATTCAACACCCACGTTAAGTTGGACCCCATCAGAATTTTGCCACAATGTGTCATACACAAAAACTAAAAGGAGGGAGTGGCTATCAGACACAAAAACTAAAAGGAGGGAGTGGCTATCAGTCAGTGAAAAAGTTTGAGAACATGTTTAGCCATTTCCAGACAACACACAAAGTGACAAACAGACAGACAGATACGTGCCATGGCATAGGCCACACTATGCACAGCATCACACAGCAAAAAAATGAACCATTCCACATTCCCTCCATCTCCGAAATGACCTATAATGTGTCAAGTGGGACGTTAAACCCCACATACCATTCCACATTCCCACTTTCCGTCCCTGACCCTGACCCAACTTCATCCGCGCAACGCTCACCCCATCTCATCAACGTCTTCACAACCCACAACACTAGAATCAGTGATTTATCTGTTTACGAGAACAAGGACAAACAACGTTATCCTAAACATTAACAAGTGTATCACAGACGATATGAAAAGCCGCCAAAGTCAAACAACAATGCAAAAAATACTTTGTTAGGACAGAAAAATCACAAACACGGTCTTTAAGTTACAATATGCAGTGCTTTACATTTCGGCACAGGACTCATATGTAAGGTCGTATTTCTGCTTTTACTATCCAAACGAAGTATTTTGCCATTTCAGATGTGTCATCTCAACCCGTGCGAATATGTCGAACTTCTATGGAAGTTTTTTTACATTAATCATTTTATAAAATACAACTGCACAAACTACTTACAAAAATATTCAAAAATATGTGGCAAAAAATCTGGAGTAATCTTGCTGACATTCACTTTAATTCCAGAAAGCACAGCATCTTTAGCAGATAATCTGCGAACGAGAATAACATATATTTTTGAAATGCCACTTTCAGATGTAACTTCAATCTTTATTTTATTTTCTTCGCCTTCCTTCAATGGCACTGTTTTTCCTCCATCGCTATGCTGTAATCACATCAGCACATTCCACAAAATACTGTATTAGTAAAGAATTCACATGGAAAATATTTTCATACCCCATATCTTTTTGACATCCCAGATAATAGACACTCCAAAATACGAGGAAAAAACCCTTTGATGTTGGTTGTGTGGCACAGTGGTAGAACGTTGGTCTTTGACCAGTGAACTTTCCCTGTCCTGCGCTCAACCTGCAGCTGATGGGTAACCACTTATGTGGGTAAACCGTCCGTTGTAGGTTAGCCAACCAAGCCGACTCAGCCTTTCATCCTTTCAGGGTAGATAAATGAGTAGTAGGCTGCAATTAGATGTGTGCAACCTCAGTTTGGGGATGTGCCATCTGGTAAATGCTTACGAGGTAAAGGCAGGCATTGGTGTAATTGCACCAATTACACTATAATTACAATTACGCCCTGATTCTTTATAGACCTCGGCACTTAATAAATCATTTACTTACTTACTTACTTACTTACTTACTACAATGGATCACTGTGTGATTCATGCCTGAGCGCCTTGTGTGTACTACAAAAATGAGTGCTATATAAATACACTTGCCAGATGATGCCATTTAAGTCGGTACAGCAATACACCACTGGTACGCTGCACCACACACCTGGAACTCGCTACCAACTGACCTGAAAGACTACAACTTGTCGCTTGCTGTTTTTAAACGTCGTCTTAAATTGTACTTTTTAACTAGGCTACTTTGTAAACGTTGAGATGGTTCGGCTTGATGACGTTGCCAATGATCATCATCATCATCATCATCATGATTCAGGGTTGGAAAAAATCATGATTTTTTTAATTTTAAAAAATCAGATTTTTTTTATTTAAATGGATTTTTTTATTTAAATTAGATTTTTTTCTATTTAAGTCAAATGTTTTCCTTATGTGTGATTTCTTAAAATGTTAAATTGAATTTTGCTGTACAAACTCACAAGAACTTGTTGTGCAGAACTAAAATGAAAAAATGTGATCGTCTGTTGCTAACTCGCTTCCTTACTTATTACTGACACAGAATAACTACAGCAGGAAATAGAAGAAAATTCCATCCTGCAGCTGTTAACATCTGTGACATCATCAGCTTGGGTTGAATGTGTTTATTTGTCATATGGATTTGTAGTAGTTCAGTCGAAACTGCATAATCAGTTACGCACTGATAAGTCACCCAAACCTGTTTTCCTGTTCAAGTTCCTGAACCGGTGAAATGTTATTAAATTTGAATTGTACACTTTTCACTAATGCAATATTTCTGTGCTTCCAGGGACTCTAAACTCAGCTGTATTACTTTGCCTAAGACTGTGAGTGTTGTGGTATCCCCAAAACAAAAATAACAAGGTGCTATCTTAACCATATACTCAATGCGTGAATAAATGAATACAGAAACAATTTCAAACAGTACAGGTGTTGTGCTTGACTGCTTGTGTTAAATATTTTTTGCATAAAAGAGATTCAAAGTACACAGGCAACTGTGATTTAGATTACATGATTTTTGACCAAAAAATCACTGATTTAAATCATGATCAAAATCAATGATTTAAATCCAACCCTGTCATTATTAATATTATTACCGGGTAGATCATAAAAAAACGTTCCAAATTTTCTGCCTTAGAAAAGACACATGTAGTAAGCCTAGGCAAAATTGCTTTGGCAATCAGATAGAGAACTGTCTGCACTATACTTACTTATCACACCAATGATGTCACTCAACATGTCACTGAGATGAAGACAGCATACTGTTAAAATCAGTTATCAAAAAGTGACATTGCACCAGAGCAGCTGTACCATTCAAAATCCTGTTTCTCAAAAAAAGCTGATGGTGAGTGTCAGAGTTTCTTGGAATATAAAAACTAATATCTTTTTCATTAATCCACAGAAAACAAAAGTTGACCAAAACTGTTACACTGAGCTGCTGAATACTTCCTTACTGCCTGAATGTCATCGACATTATCCGGGCAATGACTTAGAATTCCTGCAAGACAATGTTCCGTCACACCACGCAAAAGTGATGCAACAGTTTCTAGGACAGAACACTCCAGACTTCATAGCTGCTGATGAATGGGCATCGTATTCTCCAGATCTTAATCCTTTAGATAACTGCATTTGGGATATCCTGCAGGGTTTGGTGTACGAAGGCCGACAACTTCCATTTGCAAGTCTACATGACCTGAAAGAGACAATCAAAAACAAATGGAAGGAGGTCACCATTGAGACAGTTCGAAAATCCATTGCACAATGGAAAAATGACTGAATGCGGTTAGAAAGCAGAATGGACAGCACGATTCAGCACATTTTCTGCTAATCGCTGTGACTGGATATCGATCTCATCATTCTCATGCAGTGACATGTGTTGAACTTATTGGTTATTTTGTACTCTTCGGACACCAACACCCGGGAACGAAAGTGCAAATGAACGAAAAGTCTGTCATTCGGAATTTCCCGCCACCTTTTTCTTTCTCCAGTTCACGAGTGGCGATGCCAGTCAAATGGAATACTTTTCGCGACTTGTGATCTCGTTACACGACTTCACAAACCCAGTAGAAGGCAACAGGGAGCTTCTAATTCCACAATATGTGTCTATACTTCGGTGGTTCCAGTCACCATGTTGCAAGTTTATCCGGTCTCGGTATATACTACGTCGGCCCTGTCGGCACTGTCGGCGCTGACGGCCGGTAATTAGTGCGGCCGGCGCCGTGCCGCCGTCGACGGTCGTAACAGGCCCGTATAGGAGGGAGTATAGGTATATACCACACATAATAGCCTCTGAGTTCTCGGCTATGGACGGTACCATCAGCTATAATCAGTAGAGCAGACGCTTAACGTGTACCCGCCGTGCCATCAAAGCGGGAGACGCGGGGTGCCTGCCGCACTAATTACGACCGCCCGACGTCGGCCGCACTAATTACCGGCCGACAGCGCCGACAGTGCCGACGTAGTATATACCGAGACCCAGTTTATCCACTGTGATGTTACTACTGGAGCTGATTACCTGGCGCGACAAGGCCGTCAACGGATATCAACAACAACAACAACTACAACGGAGTACGGTCACTTCGGTCATCGGACACTTCGGTCCTTGGTCATTTCGGTCCTCATTTAGAAGGTCC